>Ga0207654_10000050_pt1 | contig 88868 bp, 70 predicted proteins | sample KBSC64metaG_FD_184355 | JGI IMG/M metagenome (GOLD analysis project Ga0207654, IMG submission 184355) | Corn rhizosphere microbial communities from Kellogg Biological Station, Michigan, USA - KBS C6-4 metaG (SPAdes) (version 2) | ecosystem: Host-associated > Plants > Roots > Rhizosphere > Soil... | reverse complement strand
CGTGCTGGATTGGCGCGGAACAGATCGGTTAGCGTCGTTTACTATAGAAGGTGAATCTGGCCAGATTCACCTTCTATAGTAAACGACGCTAACCGATCTGTTCCGCGCCAATCCAGCACGACGCCCGCACGAGCCGCGAGCGCGGGCCACAACGTCGCGAGACACCCGTGCGAAAATCCGGCCAATTGCGGGCGCGGAATGACGAATGAACCGGTGGCATCGGGCATGACCGTAAAAGTAGCGGCAATTTGCTCCATGTGGGCGCGCCAACCAGCCGCTTGACGCGCAAGCGTCAGCAACGTGTCGCAAAATCCTGGTGAAGCGTCCTCCAACGCCGGGAGTAGATCGAGCCGCACCCGATTCCGAAGGTGCCGGCGATCGGCGTTGGAAGGGTCAGTCACAAATGTGATGCCACAAATATCCGCATACTCGCGGACCATCGATCGCGTCACCTCGAGAAACGGGCGGCGCACCGGCGAGGCGGCGTACAGCGCCGCGAGCCCGCGGGGGCCGGCGTCGCGGAGAGCACGAATGAAGACTGTTTCGACCTGATCGTCACGCGTGTGGGCGGTGACGACGGGAGCATGATGACGTGCGGAGATCTGGTGCAGAAATTCCCAGCGCGCCTGTCGCCATGCGGCTTCGGTCTGTGGGACGCCGGTCCCCCGCCCGACGGCGACGGGAATGCCCAGCCGTTTTCCCGCCGCCACGACGAGCTGGGTCGCCTCTGTCGCAGGCGGGCCCGTCCCATGATCGAAGGTGGCGACGAGGAGCCGGTCGAGCGGCAGCACAGCCGCCGCGGCGTGGAGCAGCGTCATGGAGTCGGCGCCCCCCGAGACCGCGAGGACGTACTGGCGTCCAGGCTCCGCCAAGGCTGCACCGACGGTGGCGTGCAACGCCGTGATGACGCGGCGCGCATCGACGCTCGGGCGAGCAGCGCGGGTGACAGCTTTATCGGAGGAGCCCATGTTGTTAAGTTAGGGGATTGTCAGCCGTCCGACACGTTGCGTGACGCGACGGCACCCTTTTTCTCGTTGTTCTTCTCGCTGGCCGCGAACATGATCTTGGCACCGACCGGGTTGGAAACACACGGACCGCTGGGGACACTTTGGGTGTCGCTCGGGTTGATCTGCTTCTATATCGCGTTGATCTGGATCAACACGCTCCTGGGCGTGTTTCTCACGCCGCTCTTTTTGATTCCGCAGACATGGTTGTTCGATTTCCTCAAGCGAAGAAAGGAAGGCGCCCGAGAGTAGGAGGGAGCCCCCACGCTTTCAAAGTCCGGTGCGTATTCTCCGTAATGCGTAACCGGACTTTTTCATTGTGCGCCGCCCCGCTCCTCTCGGCATACGTCGTGGCGTGCGCGCACGCCCCACCACATATCGACGGCGTCGCGAGCGTCCCTGAGCGCGCCGGGACCTATTGGACTCCGCCTCCCGCCGCACACACGCGCGACAGCGTCACACGCGGCACGGTCCCGGCGGACCTCGCGGACCATCTCCAACATCTCACGCTGGCGGACGTCATCGACGTCGCGCTGCGCAACAATCCGGCGACGCGCGCCACCTGGGAAGAGGCGCGCGCCGCCGCGTATCAATTAGGGGCTGCGCGGACGCGGATCATTCCGTCCGTCGACGGCTCGGTCACCATGTCGCGCAACAAAGTCGTGTCGCAAAACGGGAGCTCGACGATCAGTCATCGCACGTCGTACGTCCCACAGCTTTCGCTGTCGTTTCTGCTGCTCGATTTCGGCGGACGCAGCGGCGCGATCGAAGTCGCTCGGCAAAATGTGTTCGCGGCCGGGTTGACGCACAACGCCACGGTACAGACGACGGTCCTCGACGTGCAAGTCGCCTACTTCACCTACATGGCGACGAAAGCACTGCTCACGGCGCAGCAGTCGCAATTGACGGAAGCGCAGGCAAATCTCGCGGCGGCGCAACAACGGCACGACGTGGGCCTCGCGACGATCGCCGACGTGTTGCAAGCCAAAACCGCGGTGTCGCAAGCACAGCTCGCGTTCGAAACGACGCAAGGGAATCTGCACGCCGCGCGTGGAACGTTGGCGACGGCGATGGGATTCCCCGCGAACGTCGCGTACGACATCGAAGCGCACTCCGACCAGATTCCGGTCCGCGCGGTCGCGGTATCGGTCGACAGCTTGCTCAACGCGGCGGTCCAAAATCGGCCGGACTTGTTGGCGGCGCGCGCCGAAGCGCGCGGAGCGGCGGCGCAGGTCCGCATCGCGCAATCGGCGGGGCTGCCGTCGATCACGCTCGGCGGGACCGCGGGACACACGTACGCGTCGCCAACGACGTTGAGCGGGACAACCTACGGATTGTCACTCGGCCTCCAAATCCCGCTGTCGTCCGCGTTGACGAACCGCTACAACGTGCAGTCGAGCCGAGCCTTGGCCGAGGTTGCGTCGGCGCGCGCGGACGTGGTGCGGCAGCAAGTGATGCAGCAAGTCTTCGCGTCGTACTACAGTCTGCAGACGGCCACGCAACGTGTGGCGACCGCGGATGATCTGCTCCAAAGTGCCACTCAATCCGAACAGGTGGCACTCGGACGGTATCGTGAAGGGGTCGGCAGTATCATCGATCTCCTCACCGCCCAAAGCGCGCTCGCGGATGCGCGTGCACAACAAGTGCAAGCGCGGTGGCAATGGGCGACGGCCCTCGCGCAGCTCGCGCACGACGCTGGCGTACTCGGGCTTCACGGCGAAACGCCGGTAGGATTATCGGTGCCCCACACTCTTCCTGATTCGACTTCACGGCAATGACCGGACGACGCTTTTCCCTATTGCTCGCTACCGTTGGCGGCACCACACTCGTGAGCGCGTGCGCCAAAGAGGCGCCACCCAAAAAGCCGCCCATTCCGGTCAATGTCATTGCCGTGCAACAACAGGCGGTGCCGCGATTGATCACGACGAATGGCGTCGTCGAACCGCTGCAGAGCGTGGCGATCGCGTCACAGGTCGGCGGCATTTTGAACCGGGTGAACTTTCACGAAGGGGATGAAGTGCGCGTGGGACAGATCCTGTTCGAGATCGATCCGCGGCCGTTCCAAGCGGCGTTGAATCAAGCGCGCGGTGTGCTCACGAAGGATGAAGCGCAGGCGGCGAGTGCGCAGCGCGATGCAGCACGGTATGAAGCCTTGGTCAGTAAAGACTACGTGACGAAGTCTCAAGCCGATCAAGCGACGGCCACCGCGGCCGCCGCGACCGGGACGACCCAAGCCGACCGCGCCGCGGTGGAACGGGCGCGGCTCGATCTCGAAAATGCGGTGATTCGGGCGCCGATCTCGGGCAAAGCGGGGAGCTTGCTGGTCAAGCAGGGGAACCTGGTCCGCGCGAACAGCACGCCACCGCTCGTGGTCATCAATCAGATTCATCCGATTTTGGTCCGGTTCTCGATCCCACAGAGCCAGTTACCGGAATTGCAGAAATACAGTAAGGCGGGCACGTTGAGCGTCACGGTGACGCCCTCCGAAGGGGGTGGAATGCCATCGACCGGGACGTTGTCGTTCATCGACAACGCGGTCGACTCGACGACGGGAACGGTGTTGCTCAAGGCACGATTCGCGAACGACGCGAACACGTTGTGGCCGGGACAGTTCGTGTCGGTCCAACTCCGTCTCTACGTCCAAGAGAATGCGGTGGTCGTTCCCGCGCAGGCGGTCCTCACCGGACAACAGGGGTCGTTCGTCTTTACCGTCGACGCCAACAAGAAGGCCAAGCAGCAGATGGTCGTCACGGGACAAACATTGGATAGCGTCACCGTAATCGAACGCGGCCTCCCCGCCGGGAGCCACGTGATCGTCGATGGACAATCGCGCGTCTCGCCAGGAGCGGCAGTCGTGATCAAGAGTGGTCCGGGCGCAACGCCTGGACAAGGAAAGCAGGGGAAGCAAGGGCGGCAAGGCGGTGGGAAGCAAACATGATCAATCTCTTCATCAAACGCCCAGTCATGACGACGTTGGTCATGCTGGGCATTCTGTTCTTCGGGATCGTGTCGTACCGGAAACTCCCGGTGAGCGATTTGCCGACGGTCGACTTCCCGACGATCTCCGTCAGCGCATCGCTTCCCGGAGCAAGCCCCGAGACGATGGCATCGGCGGTGGCGACGCAGCTCGAAAAGCAGTTCTCGACGATCGCCGGCATCGACAACATGACGTCGATCAGCGGGCAGGGATCGACCAACATCACCATCCAGTTCAGCCTCGACCGCGACATCGACGCCGCTGCGCAGGACGTGCAGGCGGCGATCTCGCAGACGTTGCGCAACTTGCCGCTCGGGATTCAGCCACCATCCTATCGTAAGGTCAATCCGGCGGATCAGCCGATCTTGTACTTCACGCTGACGTCGAGCGTGATGCGGTTGTCGGATCTCGACGAATACGGCGAGACGACGATCGCACAGCAGTTGTCGACGGTCCCTGGGGTCGCGCAGGTCTCGGTATACGGGTCGCAGAAGTACGCGGTGCGGATTCAGCTCGATCCTTCGGCGTTGGCGAATCGTGGGATCGGGATCGACGAGGTCGCCGACGCGGTCGGCTCGCAAAATGTCAGTCTCCCGACCGGGATTTTGTATGGGCCGAGCCGAGCGTGGACGCTGCAGGCGAATGGGCAGTTGGCGAATGGCGATCAGTTCGGGAAGATGGTGGTCGCGTATCGCAACGGAGCGCCGGTACGCCTTGGCGAGCTCGGCAAGGTGTTCGACGACGTTCAGAATAACAAGACGGCGAGCTGGTACAACGGCTCTCGTTCTATCGTTCTTGCGGTGCAACGCCAACCCGGAAGCAACACCGTCGAAGTCGCCCAGGCGGTGACGAAGGAGTTGGACCAGCTCCGCTCGCAGATTCCGGCGACGATTCAAATCAATACGCTGTACGATCGGTCGCGGTCGATCGAAGAATCGGTCAACGACGTGAAGTTCACCTTGCTCCTCACGCTCGTGCTGGTCATCTTGGTGATCTTCATCTTCCTCCGCAACATCTCGGCGACGATCATCCCGAGCATGGCGCTTCCGATGTCGCTGATCGGAACGTTCGCGGTGATGTATCTGCTCGGGTATAGCCTCGACAACCTGTCGTTGATGGCGCTCACGCTGGCCGTCGGATTCGTCGTCGACGACGCGATCGTGATGCTGGAGAACATCGTCCGGCATCTCGAGATGAACAAGCCGCCGATGGAGGCGGCCGTCGAGGGGGCCAATGAGATCGGGTTCACGATTATCTCGATGACGGTGTCGCTCACCGCGGTCTTCATCCCCCTGCTCTTCCTCGGCGGCATCATCGGACGATTGTTCCACGAGTTCGCCGTGACCATCGCGACAGCGATCATGGTCTCGGGATTCGTGTCGTTGACGCTGACGCCGATGTTGTGCAGCCGGTTCCTCAAGTCGCACAGCTCGAAAGAACATGGGAAGCTGTACAATTGGAGCGAAAACATCTTCGATTCAGTTCTCCATGGGTATGAACGGAGCCTGAACTGGGTCATGCGTCATCGGATGAGCTCGCTCATCTTCTCCGTCGGGATTCTCGTGGCGACAATCTGGTTATTCGGCGTCGTTCCCAAAGGATTCATTCCGAGCCAGGATACCGGCCAGATTACCGTGACGACGGAAGCGGCGCAGGGGACGTCGTTCACCGACATGATCCGCCTGCAGCAACGGGTGGCGGCGATCGTCGCGAAAGATACGAACATCGGCGGGTACATGTCGTCCGTCGGCGCGGGAGGACCGAACGCTACAAGCAACACCGGACGCATTCTGTTGAGCCTCAAGCCGCGCGGGACTCGTCTCAGTGCGGACGACATCGTCCAAGAGCTGCGCCCCAAATTGAGCGGCATCCCGGGCATCAGCGCGTTCATGCAAATTCCGCCGGCGATTCAAATCGGAGGACGCACGTCGAAGAGCCTGTATCAATTCACGATGCAAAGCTCCGACATCTCGACATTATATCCCGCCGCCAAAGCCATGGAAGAGAAGGTGCGCGGGATGGCGCTCCTGCAGGACGTGACGAGCGACTTGCAGATCTCGAACCCGCAGGTCGCCGTGCAGATCGACCGGGATCGTGCCGCATCCCTCGGAGTGACACCGGACCAAATCGAGAGCGCGCTCTACGATGCGTACGGCTCCCGACAAGTGTCGACCATTCTCACCCCGAACGATCAATTCTGGGTCGTGATGGAAGTGCTGCCGCAATTCCAGCGCAGCGCCAATGCACTCGGACTCTTGTACGTGCGCTCGAACAAGGGAGATCTCGTGCCGCTCAACGCCGTCGCGACGTTGCAGGAGAATGTCGGACCGTTGACGATCACGCACGCCGGACAGCTCCCCGCCGTCACGATTTCGTTCAACACGCGTCCTGGGGCGTCGCTGGGTGAGGCAGTGACGGAAGTCAATCAACTGGCACGGCAGGTCTTGCCGCCAGGCATTACGACGAACTTCTCCGGAACGGCGCAAGCGTTCCAAGATACGCAGCAAGGGTTGCTCGCGTTGCTCATTCTCGCGGTGTTCGTGATCTACATGGTACTCGGGATCTTGTACGAGAGCTTCATCCACCCGATCACGATCTTGTCAGGGCTTCCCTTCGCCGCGTTCGGTGCGCTCGTCGCCTTGATCGTCTTCAAGGCGGAGTTGGACGTCTACGCGTTCGTCGGGATCATCCTGTTGATCGGCATCGTGAAGAAAAACGCGATCATGATGATCGACTTCGCGTTGGAGGCGGAGCGGAATGAAGGAAAGTCGCCCAAGGACGCGATCATCGAAGCGTGTAGCATTCGATTCCGTCCGATCATGATGACGACGATGGCCGCGCTCATGGGAACACTTCCGATCGCGCTCGGGGCCGGCGCTGGCGCCGAAGCACGCCGACCGCTGGGAATCGCGGTGGTGGGTGGATTGGCGTTCTCACAGCTCGTCACGCTCTATGTCACGCCCGTCTTCTACACGTATCTCGACGAGCTTCCGGAGAAGTTACATCACTTCAGGGAACACCATCTTCCGCATTGGTTCAAACGACGCGGCGGCGCTCGTGAGCCGCGTCCTGCGCCGGCCAAGCCGGTCTAATTTTGTGTAGCGCTCTGGATGAGGTCAAGGCAACGTTGGCTTTGCCTTGACCTCGTCCGGCCGGTCCCACTGATACAGTGCGCGATACATGTCGCGATTGCGGATGATGCTCTTGACGTAATCACGGGTCTCGAAGAATGGAATTCGCTCCGTAAAAAGCTCAGGATCGTCCGCGCCACGTTTCTTCGTCCACCGAGCGACACGGGATTCACCGGCATTGTACGCCGCGAGCGCTTGTGTCACATCGGGATAGCGCCGAAGGAGCGGCGCGAGATGCGCAACGCCCAATACGACATTCGTTCCCGGATCGTACAGACGGTCGGCAGACCACGGGGTCATCCCCTTTGCAACCGCGATGGTGCGCGCGACACTGGGCATGAGCTGCATCAATCCGCGCGCCCCAACAGGTGACGTCGCATGTGGGTTGAAATTGGATTCCTGACGAATGAGCGCCGCGACCAACGTCGGATCGATGTTGTTGGCGCGCGATTCCGCGGCAATCGTGTCGTACGCCGCGACAGGATACATCAGCCGATACACCAACGGCGTTCCGCCGATCTCCCCCAACGCTCGGCGGGCGAGCGTAATCGCCCGCCCGGATTGATCGGTTCCCGCGAATGCCGCCGCGGTCGAGAGAAGAACGGCATCGTTTCGAAGCGCCACTCGATAGAGATAGTCGGCCTCGAACCGGATCTCCGCATCCATGTTCCGCGCTCGGAGTCGTGCCATGCGGCGGACCGCACTGTCCACTGCGGGCATATGTGGAGCAGGCGTCTGACTTCGCACGTCCGCCAACGCCGGCCGTTGGAGCTGGTGCGCCGCAAGTACCGCATAGTACGACGTCGAGTCTCGTTGGAGAATGGACGTCCACGCGGAGGTCGCCCCTTTCTGATCGCCGGTTTGACGCAGGGCTCGGCCAAGCCAATATCGCGCGGCAATGTCGGACGGTGAGCGCGAGAGAACAGAAAACTCCTTTGCCGCCCCTTTCGCATTGCCGAGCACCAACGCGATGATCGCCGCGTCGAATTTGGCGTTCGGTGCCCATCGCGACGACGGGAACCGTTGTGCCAGTCGGAGGAGAAGCGCACGTGCCCCAACATCGTCTCTATCATCCGTGGCGAGATCCGCCAACAATGATAGTGCGGCCGCGGCGCTGGTATCCGATGGCGACGTTTTGACGAGTGTACGAAGTGCCGTCTGAGCGGGGGCTCTCTTCCCTTGCGCAATGAGGGCGCGCGCGCGTTGATATTGAGCCGCGGCGACGAACGATCGCGGTCCCGTCACACGCGCAAACTGCGCCGCCGCCCCCGCATCGTCGTTCCCCTCGGAAAGCGATCTCGCGTACGAAAAGACGTCGGTGGGATTCCACACGGCTCGTCCCATCGTTGCTGCATAGGCAACGCGTGCGCGTCCCCACGCTTCCGTCTTCGCGGCTGCACGGGCGACTGCCAGTTGCTCATCGACAGTCGGTTGCCGGATGAATTGATCGAACAGCGCCGCGCCATCGCGCACCGCGGACGCAGACATCGCGGTGGTAATGGACCGCAGGATTCCTTGCCGGACCGCCAAGCTGTCCGTCGCGGTCCGCGCCGTCGCGCCTTGCAACCGGAGCACCGTCATCGGCACAGACAGCCGGCGATACGCGTCGATCGCGCCGACAGTATCGCCCGCACTGAGACGCGCTTGCGCTTCTGTCCACGGGATTCGTTCCTTTGCCGCGGGAATGGTGATCGCCGCGTATCGGGCCGCCCGCTCCGCACTGTCCGGCGTCAGCGCGGCTACACGCAGGGAAAGCCAATCGGCAATTTCCGGATCTTCATGCTCCAAGACTTCATATCGAACGCGCCGGGTGACCGCCGACGTATCGTCCGACGTCCCTTGTGCGCCGCAGGCGGAAGTGCCAACGACGACGATCCCCCATCCGATCATCGCACGCCAACGCCGCGTCATATCCCGAAGAATATAGCGCGGCGTGTGTTCACGTTGTAACATCGATCCGCAAGATTATCGCCACTGCCATCGCCTCCGCTATCGCCACACGTGACCGTCGCGCGCGAGTAGCTCGTCGGCCTCTTTGGGTCCCCACGTTCCGGATGGATACGTCGCGATTGCGCGGTCATGCCGTTGATCCCAGAACTTGAGGAGCGGATCGATCACGTTCCATTGCATGTCGACTTCGTCGCTTCGTGTGAACAACGTTTGGTCGCCCAGCATGCAGTCGAGGAGCAACGTCTCATATGCAGGTGGAATGTCCTCACCGAACGCCTCCGCATACGAGAAGTCCATGTTCACCGGACTGATCTCGAGCCCGGGTTCGAGCTCGTGGAATGCTCCCGGGGTCTTCACTTCGAACCGAAGCGAGATCGCCTCATCCGGTTGCACTCGAACCACCAGCACGTTCGGACGCACCCCTCCGGTATCTCGGCCAAACATCAGGTCTGGCGGAGCACGGAAGTGGAATGCAATCTCCGAGCATCGCGTCGTCATCCGTTTTCCAGAACGGAGATAGAACGGAACTCCCTGCCAGCGCCAATTGTCGAGGTAAAGCCGTAGCGCCGCATAAGTCGGCGTCGTCGAGCGAGGATCGACGTCCGGCTCGTTTCGGTATCCGGGAACTTCCTTTCCGTTCACCATCCCTGGACCATACTGTGCACGAACCGCGGCGGGCGCCAAGTCCGCCAGAATTGGACGCACGGAGCGAAGCACCTTCACTTTTTCGTCGCGCACCGCATCCCCGCCAGCGGCGATCGGTGGCTCCATCGCGGCGAGCGAAAAGAGTTGGAGGAGATGGTTCTGAAACATGTCGCGGACGACCCCAGCCTCCTCATAGTACTTCCCTCGCCCTTCGACACCGACCGACTCGGCGACGGTAATCTGCACTTGCTCGATATACTGGCGATTCCACAGCGGCTCGAAGAGCGCGTTGGCGAACCGGAAGACCAAGATGTTCTGAACGCTTTCCTTCCCGAGGTAGTGATCGATGCGGAACACTTGGTGTTCTTCGAATCGCGAAAGAACGAGATGGTTGAGCGTTTGCGCCGTCTCCATGCTTCGTCCGAACGGCTTCTCGATCACCACGCGCTTCCACGGACGTTGATCGGCTCCCTGCATGCGCGGCGCCAACCCGCTCTCCGACAAATGCGTCAAGCAGGGCTCGAACACACTCGGCGGAACGGCGAGATAAAAGAGCGTATTATCTTCCGACCGACGCACCGTTCCACTGATGTCGGCGAGCTCGGCTTTGATCTTCTCATACGTCGCCGCGTCGTTGAAATCGCCGGCGCAATAGAACGTTCGCGAGGCGAGCCATTCGAACACTTTCTCGTCGAAGCCGTGAATTTCATCGGACGACGTGATCGACGTCTTCAGAAGATCGCGGAAGGCGTCATCGCTTTGATCTTCGCGTCCGACACCCAACAACGCGAAGTCATCCGCGAGGAGTTGTTGGTGCGCCAATTCATACAGCGCGGGGAGCAGCTTGCGTTTGGTGAGATCACCACCCGCGCCAAAAATGACCATCGTGCACGGATTGGCGCGCCGAGCCATGAACGCCGCGGCGGTCGCCTGCAGGCGTTGCCGGACGTCTTCGCGTCCGACGTCGAACCGTGGCGAAGCGGGACGCGTCATGCGTTCGGCACCGCGTTCTTCACCGCGTGACCGCCGAACTCGTTGCGCAACGCCGCGATGACTTTGGCGCCGAAGCTATCCGATTGGCGTGACCGAAGTCGTGTCAACAGCGACAATGTGATGACCGGTGCCGGGACGTCGAGATCGATCGCTTCCTGTACCGTCCACCGCCCTTCACCGCTATCGTCGATATAGCCTTTGAGCGCAGCGAGCGACGCATCTTTTTCGAACGCTTGTTCGGCAAGCTCATTCAGCCACGACCGCACGACAGAGCCACGGTTCCAAACCGCAGAGATCTGATGAAGGTCGAGTTTGAAATCCTTTGAAGCATGAAGGATCTCGTACCCCTCCGCATAGGCTTGCAGCAACCCGTATTCGACGCCGTTGTGAATCATCTTCACATAGTGCCCCGCGCCAGTTGGGCCGACGTGCGCATACCCTTGTTCCGGCGCGAGCGTCGCGAAGATCGGCTCGCATTGCGCGAACGCGGTGTCGGAAGCGCCGATCATCAAGCAGTATCCGTTTTCGAGTCCCCAGATCCCACCGCTCGTCCCGGAATCGATGTATTCGATCCCCTTCGCTTGCAATTCTTTTCCGCGACGCATCGTGTCGTGAAAGTTCGAGTTACCACCGTCGATGATGATGTCGCCCGGTGACAAGCTCGCCGACAGCTCCGCGATCGTTTGGTCGACGGGAGCCCCGGCGGGGACCATGATCCATACGACGCGCGGCGCGTCGAGCTTCGCGACGACATCGCTCAATCCCGACGCGCAGGTTGCGCCCATCGCGGCGTATTTGGCCACGGTCTCCGCGCTCCGGTCGAAGGCGACGACGGAATGTCCGCCGCGCAGCAATCGCTCGGTCATATTGCCGCCCATGCGGCCCAACCCGATCATTGCGAGTTTCATAGTCCCAGTTCGGTGAGGTGTTGCGACACCTCGGTAGCGGTGGTGAACAAGATGCACCGCACGCCGAGTGCACGTGCGGGGGCGAGATTTTGCTCCCGGTCGTCGATGAAGACCGTCCGGGTCGGATCCGCGTGCGCGATGCCGAGCGCACGCTGGTACAATGCGGGGAGTGGCTTGCGGACCGCGAGATAACAGGACGTCAGGAACGCATCGAACAAGGACGCCAAGCCGAACCGATCGATGCGATAGTCGTTCAGCTCGCGCGATTCGTTGTTCAACGTCATCATGCGAACGCGACGATGTTCCCGTAATCGTATCGCAAGATCGATCGAGTCGGGAAACGGCTTGCTCTGCGCAAACATGAATTCGGAGAACGTTTCCTTCGAGAATGGACGCGGTCGATCGAACACCGTGAGCATCAGGTACTCGTCGAGCGTGATTCGTCCTTCTTCCCAGGCGGCCGACGCCTCGTGATGCCGATAGCCGAAGTCGGCTTCGTCGAGACCGAACTCGCGCACCGCTGCGGCGCGTTGATCGTGGTCCCATCCGTTGGTCCCCAGAACGCCGCCGACGTCGAAGAGGACCAGGTCGATATGCGTGCGTGCCATGTCAGTGCGCGATCAAGACCGCTCGTGCCGGCGCACCATCACATCCGGCGATGCGCAATGGGAGGCATCGGAATTCGTATCGCCCCGGAGGAACTTTCGAGAAATCGAGCCCTTCGACGATCACGACATTGTGCTCGAGTAGCGTGCGATGCGTCATGTGATGCCCGGAATGAAACTGCTCGACCGACAAATAATCGACCCCCACCAGCGTGATGCCGCGCTCGACGAGATATTGCGCGCCATCCGGGGACACATACGTGTAATCGGGATGAAACTGCGGATCGGTCGTGAGATAGCCGGAATTGCGCGTCTTGATGAGCACGCGTTCGACGCCCTCGAACGTGTGGGCGCTCAACTCCGCACGGCCCACGGAGCGGACGTCATCGCCATACTCGATCACGAGCGCGTCGCCCATGAGCCGTTCGAGCGGAATCTCGTCGACGGACATTCCATCGTCGAAAAAATGGCGCGCCGCGTCGACGTGGGTACCGGTGTGTGACCCGAATGCGACAGACGAGACGTTGGCTCCAGCACCGCGCGCGACCGCCTGCTGGAGGGCAATATGAATCTCCGGGTTTCCCGGATACACGAGCCCCCCATCACGGATTGGGACGCTGACGTCGTAAATTGTAGCCATATGCTTCCCTCGGGGAGCAACTGTTGTTCCGGGACGACTTCTGCCGACACTTCTTGTCATGCGTATGCGACCCCTGCTCGCCTCTCTCCCCGTCCTCTGCGTACTCTGGGGAGCGCCTTTCCCTTCCGCCACCGCGCAACGGCAGCGGCCGGACAACGAGCCGCGCCCCGGAATCTATCGCGCCCGGGACGGCGTGTGGCGGGTGGATCTTCCGGTGGCAATGGAAGACGCGCTCGACCGGCTTGCGCGCGACTTCGAGCCGTGGACGTCGGAGGATTACCGGGGCGCGCTACTGGACCGCTACGAATACTCGCCGCGCCAAACGCCGTGGGCGGTGATTGGTGATTTCAATGGTGACGGGCGGCTCGATATGGTCATCGCGGGGCGCGATGATCGCGACGCCTTGATCCTGGCCGTCTTGTCGACGGGGCGGTCCCGGTACCGGGCGATCCGGCTCGACGCGGAGCCGTACGATCCCGACGATCCACGGACGATCCGGCTCCCGACGCTCAACTATGTCTATCCCGGCAAATATGTGATCGATGACTCGCGGCTGCGTCGAGCGCGGGAGCTACTCGTCGCGCAGCCGGCGGTGCAAGTCGTCGGTGGTGGACGCCCGGGAGCGGTGCTCTACGTCGCTGGGCAGAATGGGATGATACCGTATTATCTGTCGACATCCCCATCGGACGATACGGAGCCTCGTCCGCGCCAGCGGCCACCTCGGCGCCGGGATACACGCTCGACGGATTCCAAGAACGACTCCAAGAGCAGTTCCAAGCCGGAATAATCGAGGACGCGAAAACGCCTCGCGGGGTTTCCACGAGGCGTTTCAGGAACGTTCGTCTTTACGAATTCTTTACGGCACGGCCTTACTGCGGGAGCGACGGAAACTCGGTCGCGCTCAATTGAAAGCGCGGAATCGCGGCATCGAATTGCGTCCCGTCGGCACGCAGGAAGTGGTACTGCCCTTCCATGTACCCCTCGCCACTTTTGAGCACGCAGAAGCTTTGGTACTCGTGCACCTGCCCCGGCGTGATGACCGGTTGTTCCCCGACGACGCCATTCCCTTCGACTTCGGTGTCTTCACCGATTTCGTCGTGAATCAACCACCGACGTGAGACGAGTTGCGACGGTTGCGTCCCGACGTTCTCGATGCGCACGTAGTACGCGAAGACATAATGCTGTGCCGCGGGATCGGATTGATCGCGCAGATACACGGGTCGGACGGTGACGCGAATCCCTTCGCTCAGACGATAATAAAAAGATTGCTGGGACACTTGCCGTGACACGCGTGACGAGCGGTGAAACGCCGGCGCCCGTCGGCGCCGGCGAAGGAAACGTTACCAGGTAATTGCTACCAGATGATCGCTTGTTGTGCCGGTGGACGAACCATGGCGTCGCCCGACTTACACCCCCATGCCTTCGCGAACTCCGGCATGTTGGAGAGCGGCCCATTGGTGCGCCAGTTCTGCGGGCTGTGCGGATCGGTGTTGATTCGCAAGCGCGCCATCTCCGGCCGAATGTTATTTCGCCAGATTTGTGCCCACGCGAGGAAGAACCGTTGCTCCGGGGTGAAGCCGTCAATTTTCGGCGGCCGAGGCTTTCCTTCGAGCGACTTTTCGAACGCGGCGTAGGCGATCGTCAAGCCGCCGAGGTCGGCGATGTTCTCGCCGAGGGTGAGCTTGCCGTTGACGTGGACCGAGTCGAGAATCGTGTACGCGTCGAACTGATCCGACACCAGCTTCGTCTTCGCTTTGAAGTTCTGCAAATCGGCGTCGGTGAACCACTGCCGCAAGTTTCCTTGCGCATCGTATTGCGCCCCTTGGTCGTCGAAGCCATGGGTCATCTCGTGCCCGATGACGGCTCCCATCCCGCCGTAGTTGACCGCGTCGTCCGCATTGGGATCGAAGAACGGCGGCTGCAGAATGCCGGCCGGGAAGACGATCTCGTTCAGCGACGGGTTATAGTACGCGTTGACCGTCGGCGGTGTCATCCCCCAACGCGTCTTGTCGAGCGGACGGCCGATGTGGTGTAGATCGTCCTGGTTCGTGAAATCGGTCGCCGCGACGGAATTCTGATAATACGAATTGCTCGGCTCGATCGTCATCGGACCGTAATCCAACCATTTGTTCGGATAGCCGATCTTGTCGAGGAACGCGTCGAGCTTGGCCATCGCCTGCTTGCGCGTCGGATCGGTCATCCAATCGCGCGTGCCGAGCCGTTCTTTGAACGCGTCCTTGAGGTTGTTCACCATCGTCAACGCACGCGCCTTCGCGGCGGGGGTGAAGTACCGCTCGACGTACGCCTTTCCGAGCGCTTCGCCCATCGCGCCGTCGGTCGCTTGAATGCAGCGCTTGTAGCGTGGGAGCTGTTCCTTCGCGCCGGTCAGCTTCTGGCTGAAGGCGAAATCTTCGTTGACGAACGCCGAGCTGAGCGTCGGTGCCGCGCTCCGGACGAGATGCCACTTGAAGTACGCGCGCCAGGCGTCGGCCGGCGCGGCGCTGAACAGTGAATCCATCGCGGTGACGAATTTCGGATTCTGCACGTCGATCGCGACGATGGCCGGAACGTGTTGCTCGCCGAAGTACGCCGACCAATCGAAGCCGCGCGAGATTCCAGCGAGCTCCGACGGTGTTTTCCGATTGTACGTCAGCACCGGATCGCGCTGTTGCACGCGCGTCAGCGACGCCGCGGCAAGCGCGGTCTCGATCGACATGACCTTCTGCGCGTCCGCGTCGGCCTGACTCTTCGGCTCGCCGATCAACATGAGATCGTTGGCCACGTGCGCGATGTACGCGTTCCGAATTTCCGTCGTCTTCGCGTCGGTATTGAAATAGTAGTCGCGATCGGGGAGTCCCAATCCACCCTGATACAAGCCGCCGATGACTTCGCTGCTATTCTTGGCGTCCTGTGTCGAGCCGAAATTGAAGACGAGCCCTTCGCCGCGCGCTTGCCGCGCGATCACGTACCGCCGCACGTCCGCCGGCGACGTGATGCCGTCGATGTCTTGCACGTCGCGCTGCAGCGGCGTTCCACCCGCCCGTTCGATCGCTGCGGAGTCCATGCACGACGCATAAAAATTCCCGAGCTTCCGCGCCGTCGCATCCGGGGCGCTCAACCGCTTGGCGGCCGCCTCGTCGAGCACCTTGCGGAGCGCTTCGAGATTGTTGTCGCGCAGCTCGTTGAAGCTCCCCCACTGCGAATACGCGGCGGGGATGGGATTCCGCTTGACCCAGCCGCCGTTGGCGAAGTCGTAGAAATTGGTGCACGGGGCGCAAGTCGTGTCCAAATTCGACACGTCGAGCGGTTTGGTCTGTTTCTGCGCAGTTGCAGACGAAGGACAGACGGCCACCGTCGCCGTGAACAGGACAGCGGCAACGGCCGCTTGTCGCACCCACGACGCTGGGCGACCCGGAAGCCGAGGCGCAAAGCTCATGACACGTATCCGTGAAAGGGGACCAGAAGGAAACAAACGTTTCCAGCCACTATTTGACCCGTTTCGCCCGGCGTTGGTTCCCGCCGGACGCCGACTTGCCCTTCTTGGCCGACGACCGGGACCGTCGCGCGGGCTTTGCCGGTTTCATGATACTACCGCGGCACGTCGGGGCGCCGCAACGGCAGGCATAGAACTTTTCGAGCTCCTCGTCGTCCTCGCCGGTCCGCTCGTATTGGTAGTCGTAGACGAGCTCTTCGCCCGGCTGGATGGTCCGGAGGGCGTGGATGTAGATCCGCTTCTTGTCGATCACCGCCTCGCAATTGGGATCGCACGAGTGGTTGATGTAGATCGAATCGTTCCCATTCACCGCCCCGTCGACGACGGTGTTCTTGTCCAAGGTGAACAGGAAGGTGTGATGCCGATCCATCTGCGCTTCATCATACCGCGCATCGGCTTCCGCATCGGAGATGTGCTCGCCGACGTATTCGATGATACGGCGGCCCTTCCGGATCGGCTGAATGGCGAACGCCCCCTTTCCCTGGATGCTCGACTTCCGAACGGCAAAGAGCGGATGCTCGTTGCTGCCGTTCCCATTCGAGGACTTGGTACTGACGCCTGTGCTTTTGCTTTTGCTTTTGCTTGTGCTTGTGCTTTTGCGCTTGCTCGTGCCGTTGCTAGTACGCTTGTTAGCGCCGGACGTAGACGATTTCTGTTTGGACGTTGATGGCATGAAGTTGGGTCAATCCTGCAGGTCTGGAACGATGATGCCGCGGCATTCGCCGAGGCCGATTCGGGTGGCGCCGTCGCGCTCGCAGTAGCCGCGCATGATGACTTCGTCGCCGTCGAGAAGGAACTTTCGCTCTTCGCCGGTTGGGAGCTGAATGGGCTCAGCGCCACGCCAGGTCATTTCGAGCAAGCATCCGCGCGACGACTTCTCGGCGCCGGAAACAGTACCGCTTCCGAGCAGATCGCCCGGGCGCAAATCACAACCGTTGCTGGTATGGTGCGCGATCATCTGCGCGAAGGTCCAATACATGTCGCGGAAATTGCCGCGGCTCACGCGATGCGGCGCGATCCCTTGTTCGCGCATCGCTTCAGTCGTAATCAGTACGTCGAGGATAATGTCGAAGCCGCCAGCCGCACGGTCCGCCTCGTCCGTGAGATACGGCAACGGCGAGGGATCGCCTTCTGCGCGCGGCGCGAGCGGGACGCGGAACGGCTCCAACGCTTCGCGCGTGACGACCCAGGGTGAAATCGTCGTCGCGAAGCTTTTCGCCAGGAACGGTCCGAGTGGCTGGTATTCCCACGCTTGGATGTCGCGCGCAGACCAATCGTTCAACAAGCAGACGCCGAAGATCTGCGCATCCGCTTCCGCCATGGGAATCGGCGCGCCGAGCATGTTACCGCGTCCGATGAAGACGCCGACTTCCATCTCGTAGTCGAGTTGCGCGCACGGACCGAACGTCGGCTCCGTGGCGGTCGGCGGCTTCGTCTGCCCATGCGGCCGCACGATCATCTCGTTCAACGTGATCGACGACGCTCGGCCATGATAACCGATGGGGACGTACTTGTAGTTCGGCAGCAATGGGTTGTCGGGACGGAACATGCTCCCGACGTTCGTCGCGTGATGAATCGATGCGTAGAAATCGGTATAGTTGCCGATTCGCGCCGGCGTATGGAGATAGACGCCATCCATCGGCCGCAGCAAGGTGTTCGGGAGACGAATGCCACGGTGCGAGTGTCCGTCGCCACTGAGCAGCGCGCTCAATTCCGCGCGAAGCGCCGACACATAGTCCGGGTCCATCGCCATGAGCTCGTTGAGCGACGGGCCGGCGGCGACGTACACGGCATCGGCGGCACGTCCGCTGAACAAATTCGCATCCGTGACGACAGCCAGGTCGACGATCTGATCGCCGATCGCGACGCCGCCGCGCGGCTGCGACTCGGGTTCGTCGTCGCTGAAAATGCAGAATGGCAAATTCTGAATCGGGAAATCGGATCCAGGTTCGTTCGCCGATTCGACCCACGAACGAAGTGTCGGGTCGTGTGTGAGATTGGTCATTTAGAGGAGATGGAGCGCGAGAAGATCGTCAACCGGTTCGCGGAACGAGCACGAGCCGAAGGAAACAGCAAACGTATCCCGCGTTGCACTGAGTGCTTCGACCGGGATGGTCCGCCCATCATATGTGACCGCGGCATCCGAAAATACGAATGCCTTGGGATCACGTTCCGTCAACACGCGCTCGATCCATTCCGCGTCATTCCCGGTGCGTGCGAAAGCTGCCGAGAGAAAGACGTTCAGATAGCCGTACATCGTCCCCACGGGCGGGACGGGCTCATATGTGAGCCGATACTCACCGCGGATCGGATGGTGCAGCCCCGCCGTGGCTTTGAAACCGACCCCTTGGGTGGCACACCCGACGATGAAGCGAGTCACGGCAGCTGGCGTCGGGAAGGCCTCGGTCGTGATCCCACCAGTCCGGATCTTGGCCTTCCCCCCGCTTCGCCGAATCTCGCCGAGCAACGGGGCTGGATCGGGGTCAACTGGGACTTCGAAAAAGGCCTCGATCTCCGACGGCATCCGGCTCATGGCCGACGCAATCTCGGCGGTCGACGACGCCTTGATCTCCAACGCGTCGACCTCGGCCCTCCCCTGCGACGATGTCGCATCATGGCGTGCATTGAACTGCCGAACGAGCTCGAGGTCTGCCTCGACGTCCGGCCCTGCCAGCGCGGTCAACTGCCAGGGTGCCGCATCGGGGCCCACCGGAAGCAGTCCAACGACCGCTCGTTCGAATTCCGGGAGCCGAGCGACGGGGACGACGAAGCGTCCGAGCATGAACCGATGTGGGTCGGCGAGGTACGCTGCGTACTCGTGCACCGCGGGCTCCATGGCCAACGCGGCGGGGGGAAAGAGTCCGGCATAGTCGACGATGCCGGTGAGCAGCACGGAGAGGGCGGAAGTCACACAGAGACGGGTTAGCCCTACAATCTAGATGATTGTCCTGGGGATACCAATGCGCTCACGGTACATGCGAGAATCCCCGTTCCGTACGCATTGGAGGATTCACATCACGGGAGTTGCAACGCAAAGCCAACACAAAGCGCGCACAGCATCACGTCGTTGATGCTATGCGCGCTCGGTTGTGCAAAAAATGGTAGCAGGGGCGGGACTCGAACCCGCGACCCCGGCATTATGAGTGCCGTGCTCTAACCAGCTGAGCTACCCTGCCACAGAGTCGTATTCGTACGAACGGCCGGCCCTCGAAGGACCGGCCGTCTTGTTCTGAGGAGCATGGCGGGGGCGGGATTTGAACCCGCGACCTTCGGGTTATGAGCCCGACGAGCTACCAGGCTGCTCCACCCCGCGTCAGACTGTCTAATATAGTGTCCGGACGATCGATGTCAACGCGGTGGGAGTCGCATGTTTCTCATCCGAACCGCTACGATTCGTCTGTTTCGGGGTAACTTCCATGGGCAGGGTCGCAATGCGATGTATTGCGACTGGACGTCATCATTTCCCATACTGAGGGATACCCATGCGGTTCTTGATTCACCTTCTCATCACCGCCGCAGCGCTCTGGGTGGCCACGAAAGTCGTCGCCGGTATCACTTATACAGGCTCGGGCCTCGCGCTTCTCGGCGTCGCACTGATTTTTGGTGTGCTGAACGCATTGGTCAAACCGGTGTTGATGGTCCTCTCACTCCCAGTGATGATCATTACGCTGGGATTGTTCACACTGATTTTGAACGCGTTTCTGCTTTGGCTCACCGGCGCTCTTTCAAGTACGATCGGCCTCGGCTTTCACGTCAGCGGATTTCTCAACGCCTTCATCGGCGCGTTGGTGGTCAGCGTCGTGAGCTTCGGCTTATCGTTGATCGCGCCGGACTGAGGCGCTGTCCGAGGATGGTGCAAAGCGATACAGAATTTCGTTGTCGCCGTGCACCATCCCAAATTCTTCACGCGCGATGCGCTCTTGGGTCGCCGCGTCGGTGCGCACCATCCGTTCGGTGCGCGTCAGGAGATTGACGTCACGCTGCAGTGAATCGATCTGGTGCTGCAATACCGCTTTGCGGTCGCGTTGGCGGAGGATGTCCTTGGTGCTGAACTCCCCCGCCTGCAACGCGAAGAGACACGCGCCGAGGACGAGCACAGTCCAAATGATGCGACGGAGCATGGCGAATCCTCGGCGGTATCGTCGTTCTACAAGTGTCTTAGAGCCCGTACACGCTGCCGCCCGGGAACTCGGCGACATCGGCCAGCAGCTCCTCGATGCGCAAGAGCTGGTTGTACTTCGCGACCCGATCGGTCCGGCTCGCCGAACCGGTCTTGATCTGCCCTGCCCCAGTCGCCACCGCGAGATCGGCGATGAAGGTGTCTTCCGTCTCACCCGAGCGGTGGGAGATGATGCTCTGATAGCTGTTCGCGCGCGCCACTTCGATCGCTTCGAGCGTTTCGGTGAGTGTCCCGATCTGATTGACCTTGATGAGGATGGCGTTGCCGACATCTTCCTTGATCCCGCGCACGAGACGCTCCGTGTTGGTGACGAAGAGATCGTCGCCGACCAACTGCACGCGATCGCCAAGTGCGGCGGTGAGCTTGGCCCACCCGTCCCAATCGTCTTCCGCGAGTCCGTCTTCGATCGAGACGATCGGATACTGGTCGATCCAGCGCGTATAGAGGTCGATCATCCCTTCGGCGTCAAACGTTCCACCTTTGCTCTTCTTGAAGGTGTACTTCCCGTCCTTGTAGAGCTCCGACGCCGCGCAATCGAGCGCGAACGCAATGTCTTTACCGACGCGATACCCTGCCGCCTCGACCGCTTCGACGATCACGGCGAGTGCTTCATCATCGGTCTTGAGATCGGGTGCAAAACCACCTTCGTCGCCGACGCCGGTCGACAAGCCACGCTTCACGAGCACTTTCTTGAGCGCGTGAAACACTTCCGCCCCCATGCGCAACGCGTTCGCGAAGTTCTTCGCACCGACGGGGACGATCATGAACTCCTGAAAATCGACCGTGTTCGTCGCGTGGGCACCACCGTTGATGATGTTCATCATCGGCACGGGGAGCGTCCGTGCCATCGGTCCGCCCAAATAGCGGAACAACGGCTGCTCGAGCTCCGCGGCCGACGCACGCGCAACAGCGAGCGACACCGACAAGATCGCGTTCGCACCGAGCTTCCCTTTGTTCGGCGTTCCATCGATGTCGATCATGCGGCGATCGATCGCGATCTGGTCGAACGACTCCATCCCGATCAGTTCGGCCTGAATGGTATCCTCCACCGACGAGATGGCCTTCTCGACCCCTTTGCCGAGGTAGCGCTTGTCGTCGCCGTCGCGAAGCTCGACCGCTTCGTGCTCACCGGTCGACGCACCGCTCGGGACCGCCGCGCGGCCGACGGCGCCGCTTTCGAGGACGACATCGGTTTCGATCGTGGGATTGCCGCGGCTATCGAGAATTTCTCGGGCGCGAATTTCAATGATGTTCGACATGGATGGTGGGAGGCGTTAGGCGTTGTGATACAGCGATTCCATGGCATCCGCCATGCGGGCGTGCACGGCGTCGGCCAAGGTGTTGCGTTGATCGTAGGTCAATCCGGCCGAGGGGACGGACGCGAGGACGTGCACGTCGACCACACGGGGATGGATGCGGAGCGATTTCTTGGGTAATACATCCAATGTACCGTGTACGATGCACGGCACCACTGGCACCCCCGCCTCGACGGCGAGGACGAACGGCCCTTTTTTGAATGGCCGTATGGGATACGCCATCCCCCGGGTCCCCTCGGGGAAGACGATGACGGAGCTACCGTCACGAATGCGACCAGCCGCGACGGCGTACGAGCCAAAGGCCGCTTTCTGATTGTTTCGTTCGATCGGAATCGTTCCAACGGCGCGAATCCCGGGGCCAAAGACCGGGATCTTGAAAAGCTCGGACTTCGCGACGAAGTAATGCTTGGGAAGCACGCCAGTGAGCACGGGAATGTCGAAATGCGACACGTGATTACACGCGAAAATGAAAGGACCGGACATCTTCCCCGCCGCATCCTCGAGATGCTCGAGTCCATGCACGCGAACTTTCACCCCGGCCGCGAGAAGAATGCATCGAGACCAAATGCGTGGAATCTGCGGGAGCCACGGACTCGTGCGATGATCGACGCCACAGGCGGCGGCGACGACGACGATCGTGCCAAAAAAGAGCGTTGCCACCGCCGCCACGACGGCGGTCAGAATCGTTCGAATGAAAGAGATCACGCCTTGCGAAAGTGATCGAATCCACCGCTACTGAAGTCGACCGCGCCACCATCGATGAACGTGGCGACCCCAGTCGCGCCTTCCACCACGGCACCAATCTCCGTCAACGGAATGCCGAACCGTTCGTAGAACGCATCGGTGTCCAGCGGAATGGTCGACGTGACGAGAAGCTCGTACTCTTCCCCACTCCGCGCCGCATCGAATGGCCCGACGCCTTCGACGAGTGCGACCTTATCGAGATGCAGCTCGAGACGAACGTTGCTCGCCGCCGCGATGTGCGACGCATCGGCCACGAGACCGTCGGAAATGTCGATGGCGGCGCGTGCCCCATGTCCGGCGAGCCACCGCCCTTCGATGATCCGCGCCGACGGTGTGGCGAAGCGCTCGCGATAGGCAGGCGCGACCGGCTTGCCGTGTTGTAACGCCCGAAGCGCGGCCGCGGGCCCACCCAATCGTCCGGTCACGTAGACGCGGTCGCCGACGCGTGCGGCACTACGACGGAGCGGTTCACGAACAGTCCCCAGGACGGTGACCGTGATCGAGAGCTCCTTCCCAGTCGTGAGATCGCCGCCGAAGACGAGCAAGTTGGCGTGCGACGCCGCTCCGCCAACGCCACCGGACAATCCATCGAGATCGCCGCGCCAGGTATCCGGCACAGTCAGTGATACGAGAAGCCCTATTCCCGACGCGCCCATCGCCGCCAAGTCGCTCAGCGCGGCGGTACCGGCGCGATAGCCGATCTCGAGCGGAGTGATCCAGCCGCGTTTGAAATGGACGTTTTCGACGCTCGTATCGGTGCTGACGACGAGCCGCTCTCCCTTGGGAAGATCGATGATGGCGGCATCGTCGCCAACGCCGGACGCCAACGGTCCCAGTCGGCGGATCATACGCCGGATGAGGCGGAACTCCTCGCCAGGGCCGAAGTTCAAGTCGTTATGCATCATTCCATTCTCGTTTCAATTCCGCGAGTACCGGATATGGGGACGCTGCCACCGTGCGAAGCTCCTCCCAGACGGCGGGGAGCTGCGCGACGATGTCATCGAGGGTAACCCCTCGGATGGTGCGGCACAACTCGGCCGCCCGTCCATGTACCCAGGCTCCGGCGGCGGCGGCGCTCGGAGCGTCGCCGATCTGCGCGAGCAACGTGGCGACGATGCCGCCCAAGGTATCACCGCTCCCGGCCGTCCCGAGCGCGGCACTCCCCGCCGCACTCACAAACCGGCGAAAGAAGGGACCGGTCACGATCGTTGGCGCCCCTTTCAACAGGAGAGTCACATTGGACTGCGCCACGTCGAGTCCGACGTCGAATCGACGGGCGAGGACGTCGGCGACGTCCAGGCCTTTGAGCCGTGCATATTCGAGCGGATGCGGTGTGAGAATGGCGGCGCGTCTCCCAATCGCACTCGACAACGCGCCATAGTCCCCAGCAAACGCGGTGAGCGCTCCCGCGTCGAGCACCACCGGTACCTCGACAACTTTGAGGAATCGCTCGATCAATGCGCGAGTGTCCGGCGTCGCGGGGAGTCCGGGACCGATCAGCGCCACGTCGCACCACGCATTCAATGCGTGCAACGCTTCGTCGGCAAGCGGCAGCGTCTCCGTCAACGCTTCGGGAAAGCGTGTGCGTACGGATTCGATATTCGACGGATCGGTGATGACTTTCGTCATCCCGATCCCACTGCGGAGCGCCCCGTGGATCGCGAGGAGGACAGCGCCACCCATCCCCGCGCCGCCGGCGACGATTGCCAGCTTCTTTCGAGTCCCCTTATGTGCATCGAACGGAATCGGCGGGATCGACTTCGCGACCCACGCCTGATCGACGAGCTGCGGCAACGCTTCCGTCCACTGCGCGCGAAGGCCGATGTCGACGATGACGACGTCGCCACACGCGTCTCGCGCGAGAAGATGTCCCTGTTTACATGTCCCGAATGCGACGGTGAGATCGGGGGTGACATGGAGCGGTACCCCCTGTTCCGCGCCAATCCCCGATGTCGCATCGACGCCAGTCGGGAGATCGAGTGCGACGATGGCCGCCCCAGAGGCTCGGTGCGCATTGATGCGTTGGACCGCGGAAACGACAGGATCGCGCAGCAGTCCCCGGCTCCCTGTCCCAAGAATGGCGTCGACGATCACGCCACTTCCACTCGGCTCTCCTTCCGCGACGAGATCGCGAACTTCGTTTCGCTCCGCCACGGCGTCGGGCGATGCCGCCCCGATGACTTCGCACACATGGACCGTGACGCCGGCACGCGCCAGCGCGCCAGCCACGACCCATCCATCGCCACCGTTGTTGCCAGATCCGGTATAGACCGTGACGCCGCTGGCGAGCCGATCTGCGTATCGTTCTCGGATGATCGTGGCTGCATGACATCCCGCCACACGCATCAACGCACGCGATGGAATTCCAGCACTGATCGCGGCCGCGTCGACTCGGCTTGCCTGGTCAGCGGTCGCGACGTGCGTGCGAGTGTAGGGCCGATCCATGGAACGGCCCGTTAGACGAGTGCCGCCGCGTTCCAGGGATAGTCGTGTTCGAACGCCGTCTGAAAATCGTAGACGTCCGTAAATTCGTCGCGCGTATCGCTGGGCAGGCTGGAGAGATATCCCAGATCGACGAGGGTGAAGACGACCGCACCGATATCTTGCGTCGACGTCACTCCCCAACGCGCGAGGACAATGCGCGCCATCACACCGAACCGATCCAGCGCGAGATCCCGGCACGCACATGCCAGCTCGCGGCCGGAGATGTGTTGCCGAGCCCCACGCCGCACCTGGGCGTGTTCCAACGCCGCGAGAACGAACAGATACGCCCCTTCCGCATAGCGCGGCTCACGCAGGCGGATCTGTTCCATCACGCCATCCCGAAATGCCAACTCAGCCACTATCGCTACTCGGCGGCTCGGAACGCGTCCGGATAGAGCGGGAACGCCCGCGTCAATTCGAGCACTTCCGCACGAACGTCGCGCGACACCTGCGCATCTTCCGGCGCACGCGCGACACGATCGATGAGTGCCGCGACCTTCGTCATCTCCGGCACGCGCATCCCGCGCGTCGTTACCGCGGGCGTTCCGACGCGGATACCACTCGTGACGAATGGCGACTGCGTCTCGCGCGGTACGGTGTTCTTGTTCACCGTGATCGCGGCACGATCCAACGCCTGCTCCAACACTTTGCCCGTCAAATTCCGCGAGCGGAGATCCAACAACATCAAGTGATTGTCGGTCCCGCCAGAGACGACGTTGAAGTCATGCGCCTGGAACGCTTTGGCCAACGCCGACGCGTTCTCGATGACGTTCTGGCAATACTCCTTGAACGACGGCTGGAGCGCTTCTTTCAACGCAACGGCCTTCGCGGCAATCACGTGCTCGAGCGGACCGCCCTGAATCCCGGGGAACATCGCCTTGTCGATGGCCTTGGCATGCTCGGCTTTGCACAACACCAGGCCACCACGCGGACCGCGCAACGTCTTGTGCGTCGTGGTCGTGACCGCATCGGCATAGGGAATCGGCGACGGATGCAATCCGGTCGCGACGAGCCCCGCGATGTGCGCCATGTCGACGACGAAGACGGCGCCGACTTCCTGCGCGACGTCCGCGAACGCCTTGAAGTCGATCGTTCGCGCGTAGGCGCTCGCCCCCGCGATAATCATCTTCGGCCGCTCGGCGCGCGCGATCTCGCGCATGCGGTCGTAATCGATGTACCCCTCGTCGTTCACACCGTAATGCACGGCGCGATAGAGAAGCCCCGAGAAGTTGACGGGAGAACCGTGGGTGAGATGCCCGCCTTGCGAGAGATCGAGCCCGAGGACGGTGTCGCCCGGTTTCAGGAAGGCGAGATAGACGGTCGCGTTCGCTTGTGCCCCGGAGTGTGGTTGCACGTTCGCGTGATCGGCGCCGAACAGCTGCTTGGCGCGATCGATCGCCAACTGCTCGACCCGATCGACGACTTCGCACCCGCCGTAATACCGCTTTCCGGGAAGCCCTTCCGCATACTTGTTGGTGAGCGGCGTCCCCATCGCTTCGAGCACGGCGCGCGAGACGAAATTTTCGCTCGCGATGAGCTCCAAGCCGTCACGTTGCCGATCGGTCTCTTCGACGATCAGCTGCGCGATGTCCGGATCGAACGCGCGAAGCGCGGCCAACTCATTGGCTTCCACGACGGGCGTCGTCATGCGGATGGGACTCCTGACGCCGCGGCGTCGTCACTGGTTTCGATCTTGTTGACACGACGCTCGTGCCGTCCCCCCTCGAACGAGGCGGCAAGCCACCGCTTCAGCGTTTCGACGGCCGTCTCTTCAGAGATGAAGCGCGCGGGGAGAACCAAGACGTTCGAATTGTTGTGCTGGCGAGAAAGCTCGCCGATCTCCGGCTCCCACGCCAACGCAGCGCGAACGTGCGGATGCCGGTTCGCGGCGATGTCCATCCCGATGCCACTCCCGCACAGGAGCACGCCACGGGCGACTTCCCCGTTCTGGACGCGCGTCGCGAGCGGATGGGCAAAATCCGGATAATCGTCACCAGCGGTCTGCTGGTGCGGCCCCATGTCGTCCGGGGTGTACCCGAGCGAGCGGAGCGTCTCGACCAGCTTTTCCTTGAGGGAGAAGCCGGCGTGGTCAGAGGCGATGGGAATTAATTCAGGCATAAAAGATTACTTCCGCGGCCATTGGGGCCACGTCCGAACCATGGAATTTACCGCCTTGAGGCGTCGTTCGGCGAGTCGGTCGGCCGCTTCGAAGGTCGGAATACCATCTGTTTTCGCGATTTCGTAGACGCCGAGGATAGTATCGTAGATCTCGTCGGCCTTCCTGAACGATCGTTTCGAATCCCAGCCGGCCAGCTCGCTGTAGACGTTGATGACGCCGCCGGCGTTCGCCACGTAGTCAGGGGCGTAGAGGATCCCCCGCTCTTCCAAGGCGACCCCGTGCCGCTCTTCGAGGAGCTGGTTGTTCGCTGCCCCGGCGACGATCTCGACCTTGAGCTTCGGAATCGTGGTGTCGTTGAGGATGCCGCCCAGCGCGCAGGGGGCAAAAATGTCGGCCTGAACCGAGTAGATCTCGTCCCCGTCGACTGCCTTGGCGTCGGTTTCGGCAACGACTCGGTGGACACGGTCCTCATCCAGATCGGAGACGACGATCTTGGCGCCGGCCGCGACGAGCGACTTGGCCAGGTACCGCCCGACGTTCCCGCACCCTTGGATCGAGACCACCTTTCCATCGAGGTCATCCGACCCCCAGCGGTGCTGCGCCGAAGCTTGGATGGAGCGGAAGACTCCGTGAGCGGTCACGGGAGAAGGATCGCCCGACCGGGCGGCCAAGCCAGCCACGTAATCGGTCTCCATGTGGACGAAATCCATGTCCTCCGTTCCGGTCCCGACGTCTTCGGCGGTGACGTATCGTCCGCCCAAGCTTTCGACGAAGCGGCCATGCGCGCGGAAGATCATTTCGCGACGGCTGGTGCGGTTATCGCCAATGATGACGGCTTTACCGCCACCGAGATTGAGCCCGGCGACGGCATTCTTATAGGTCATACCACGAGAGAGGCGCAGCACGTCGGTGAGCGCTTCCTCATCGGTCGCATAGCTCCAGAATCGGGTGCCGCCGAGTGCCGGACCGAGTGTCGTGTTGTGAATCGCGATGATGCCGCGATAGCCGGCGGCGGGATCGGAGCACATGACGACCTGCTCATGCCCCATGTTCGCGAGTGTCTCGAAGAGCTTCATGTGTACAACTCCCTGGCAATGACGATCCGTTGAATTTCAGAGGTCCCTTCGTAAATCTCCGTGACTTTGGCGTCGCGGAACAACTTCTCGACGGGGAAATCCTTCACGTATCCGTATCCGCCGAAAATCTGGACAGCTTCGGTCGCTGCCCACATCGCGGTTTCGCTGGCGAACAGCTTGGCCATCGACCCGATCTGCGTGACTGGCGTTCCAGCATCTTTGGCGCGCGCCGCCGTGTGCAACAATGCGCGCGCCGCAGTGATGCGCGTCGCCATGTCGGCGAGCTTGAACTGGACTGCCTGAAAGTCTTTGATGGGACGCCCGAATTGCTTGCGTTCCGCCGCATACGCGGTCGCATGTTCCAACGCGGCGCGCGCGATGCCGAGCGACTGTGCCGCGATGCCAAGGCGTCCGTTGTCGAGTCCTTGCAAGGCGTACGTCAACCCGAGCGACGGATCGCCGAGCACGCGGTCCGCGGGGACGCGCATGTCGTCGAAGTTGAGCTGCACGGTGGGGGAGGCGCGCAATCCCATCTTGTCTTCTTTCTTCCCGACGCTGAAACCCGGAAGGTCTGGAGTGATGATGAACGCACCGATCCCCTTTCCTCCTTTGCGCGCATCCGGCGTATCGGTGCGTGCTTGCGCGAGAAAGACCCCGGCATGCGTTCCGCTCGTCACCCAACTCTTGGTGCCGTTCAGCACCCATTCGTCGCCATCGCGCACCGCTTGGGTCGACAACGACGCCGCGTCGGATCCCGAGCCTGGCTCCGACAATGCAAAGGCGCCGAGCAACTCCCCGCGCGCCATCGGTTTGAGGAATCGTTCTTTTTGCGCTTCGCTTCCGTGCGCCAACAACATCTGCGTCGGGAGCGAATTGTGCACGCTCATCATGACCGCGGCCGACGCATCGACGGCGGCGATCTCTTCGAGCGCGACGAGATAACTCAGGGTGTCGAGACCGAGCCCGTCATATTCCTCGGGAATGAGCATCCCGAGAAAGCCGAGCTCGCCAAACTTTTGAATGAGCGATGGTTCGAAGTGCGCATCACGATCCCATGCGACCGCATGCGGCGCAATCTCGTCGCGCGCGAAGTCGCGCGCGACTTGCCGAATTCCACGTTGCTCTTCGTTAAGCCCGGAAAAATCACGCATACGTGTAGAAACCACGCCCCGTTTTCCGGCCCAACCAGCCAGCCGCCACATATTTCTTGAGCAACGGGCACGGACGATACTTCGGATCACCCAATCCATCGCGCAACACTTCCAGAATCGCGACGCAGGTATCGAGACCGATCAAATCGGCCAACGCGAGCGGCCCCATCGGGTGATTCATCCCGAGCTGCATGACTTGATCGACCGCTTCCGGCGTTCCGACCCCTTCCATCACGCAGTACACGGCTTCGTTGATCATCGGCATGAGAATCCGATTGGCGACGAAGCCGGGATAGTCGGTGACTTCGACCGGAGTCTTCCCGAGCGCTTTGCTGAGCTCGACGACTTTGGCCGTCGTCGCGTCAGACGTTGCGAGGCCGCGAATGATTTCGACCAGCTTCATGACTGGAACCGGATTCATGAAGTGCATCCCGACGACTTGTTCCGGCCGTTTGGTTTGCCGTGCAATCTCGGTGATCGAGATCGAGCTGGTGTTGGTCGCCAGAATCGCCCCGGCTGGCGCGATGCGATCGAGATCGGCGAAGATCTTGAACTTGAGCGCCGAATTCTCCGTCGCCGCTTCGACGATCAACGTCGCGTCGTGCGCCGCCTCGAGCGACGTTTCGCCACGGATGCGGCCGAGCGTGGCGGTCTTGGCATCGGCGTCGATCGTCCCTTTCTTGACCTGCCGGTCGAGATTCTTGTCGATCGTCGCGATTCCTTTGGCGACAGCGTCGGCGGCAACGTCGATCATCGTGACAGGATAGCCAGCGTGCGCAAAGACGTGCGCAATGCCGTTCCCCATTTGGCCGGCGCCAACGACGGCGATGCGGTCAGTCATGTGGTTCTGTTAAGAGTGAAGAGGAGTGACGCGTGCCGGTCGTGCCGGAAGCGCCGGACGCACGAAGCGTCCATACAAAAAGAGCGTGAGGATGATCATACTCACACCGGCGGCGAACCCACCTTCGGGTCCCCACGCTCCGCCGGTCAACCACTCCGGACCGCTCGAGACGATCCGATATCCCGGCGTGAGGACTGGAATCCCGCTCACCGCGGTATGCAGCAGCGCGGCCATCGTCCAGTTCCACGCAAAATGCGCCATCCACGCCGCGTACAAACTGCGCGTGGCGAGCAGGACCATCCCGAGGAAAAAGCCGGCGATGATCACGATGAGCGTCGACTGCGGCGACGATTCGGGGTTATTCAGATGAAGCAGTCCGAACGTGACACTCGTGCCAATGAGCGCCCACTTCCACCCGACGCGCTGTCGCAAGACGGCAAAGACATACCCGCGCAGGAAGAGCTCTTCGATGAGCGCTGCGGGGAGAAGAAAAATCGCGCCCCGAAGTGCGGTGATCCACCAGTTTCCCGCGGGCGCATCGATCGCACGGAGTTGGTGGGTCACGAGCAACAGCGCGGACGGAACACCGATCCCAATCACGCCGAGCACGAGTCCGCCGGATAACAGCGGGGGCGTCGCATCCGCGGCACCAAGACCGACGAACGACCACGAGGCTCCCCGTTCGAGGGTGCGTAACGCGTAGTAGTGGACCACCAGGAGCGCCGCCGCGATCAAAATCGGAAAGAGCAATTGCCCCGTGTCGCGCACGTGCAAGGCGTCGAACACGCGCGCGCATACGATGGTCGTGACGATATACGCCGCGATCGAGAGCGCGATGAACAGCGCGATCCGGAACGGGGCGATCATGCGCCCGTCCGGTTCGAACCACCAACTACGCACGCTCGACACTCAGCGCCACCGCATTCCCGCCGCCCAAGCACAACGTCGCAAGGCCGGTCCGAAGACCGCGATCCCGCAACGCATACAATAAGGTGGTCAACACGCGCGCGCCGCTCGCACCGATGGGGTGTCCGAGCGCGATCGCGCCGCCATTGACGTTGACGCGCGACGCATCCCAGCCAAGCCCCCGTCCGTCGGCGATGGCTTGCGACGCGAAAGCTTCGTTGGCTTCGATGAGGTCGTAGCCGTCGATCGTCGCGCCGGTTTGCTGCATCAACTTCTTGACGGCGACGATCGGCGCGAAGAAGAGATCTTCCGGGGCACCACCACCTGTTGCGTACCCAGTGATGCGCGCCATGATGTCGAGCCCGCGCTCACGCGCAAAGGCTTCGCTGGTCACGACGAGCGCCGACGCGCCATCGTTGAGGCTCGATGCATTGCCGGCGGTGACCGTCAACTCCGCATCTTTGTCCCTGCCTGGGAACGCAGGACGCAGTTTGCCCAATCCTTCCGCCGTCGTCTCTTTGCGAGGCCCTTCGTCGACCGACACGACGGTCGGCCCTTTCTTTCCAGGAATTTCGACCGGAACGATTTCCGCCGTAAACTTTCCGGCTTCCATCGCGGCAACGGCTTTCGCATGCGATTGCGCCGCGAACTCATCCTGCTCCGCCCGCGTGACATTCGCCTTGCGCGCCGTATACTCGGCATGCGACCCCATGTGGACGTCGCAGAAGGCGCACCATAGTCCGTCGCGAATCAATCCGTCGACGAGCGTCTGGTCACCGAACTTCACGCCGCCGCGAATCCCATACATGTAGTACGGGGCATTGGACATCGACTCTTGTCCGCCCGCCACGACGACGGTTTCGTCGCCCGCTTTGATCGATTGCGCGGCGAGCATGACGGCTTCGAGTCCAGAGCCGCACACCTTGTTGACGGTGAGTGCGGATACCGTCCCAGGGAGCCCGGCTTTCAACGCCGCTTGGCGCGCCGGTGCTTGTCCGACGCCACCCTGCACGACGTTCCCCATGATCACATTTCCGACGTCTTCGGGCTTCACGCCCGCACGCTGGAGCGCGGCTCGAATGGCGAGAGCCCCGAGCTCGGGGGCAGTCAAAGACGACAATCCGCCGAGGAAACGCCCGATGGGCGTCCGGGCAGCGGAGATGATGACAGGGGTACGGGTAGCGTCAGACATAAAAGGGAAATAACGGTGTGCCGAAAGCTAACCGGCGGGCCTCGGCGATTGCACTATGGCGTCCCCCCGTGCCACCCCAGCCTCGGCGACCAACTCGCGAGCCGGGCACCGGGGGTCGACGTCAATTGCCGCCATCGTCCCGTGTAGGTGTCGAGCACCCACAGCTCCTTTTCGCCGCCGCGATTCGATGTGAGCACAATGTGCCGGCTGTCAGGCGCCCATGCGGGATCTTCATTTTCCGCTTGATCGGTGATGCGTGTCACCGTGTCGGCGATTCCGCCCGCCAGATGCGCGGCCCACACTTGAAACTTTCGGTTTTGCTGCTGATAGATGATCGTCGATCCGTCGGGCGACCAATCTGGCGCGGTGCGCTCGTTTCGCAAGTTGGGGGATGGCGGCACGAGTCGTTTCACGTGCGCGCCGTTGCGATCCATTGTGTACACTTGCGGATACAACGGGCTCGACGCGACGAACGCGATACGCTTGCCATCCGGACTGAACACCGGCGCCGCGATGTCGTGAAACAACGCCGCCGATTGCATCGGAATCACGCGAGCTTTTCCTTTTCCGGACGCGCTCGCGATCATCAACCGCGACCCTCGCACACTCGCCGATGCATAGACGATGCTGTCGCCGCGCGGCGTGAACACCGGCGTAATGTTGAGCCCGCGCTTCGACGCCGTGAATACTTGATGTTGCCCCGTGACGAGATCGATCTTCACGATCTGCGTACCGGCGTCGGTGAGATCGCTGTAGACCAATGCCGTTCCACGCGGATGCCAAGCCGGCGACAACGACACGCCGCCCGTCGTGACCGGATAATCGTTCGCGCCGTCGCTGTCGATCACGTGAATTACGTCGTCGAGCACGTACGCGATGCGCGTCGCGGCGATCCCTGGAACTCCAGTAACCCACGCTTCGACTTGATCGGCGAGCCGATGCGCCTCGATTCGTGGAATCATTCCGAAGTCATCCCACAACGTTTCCATCGTCATTCGACGGAGTCGCGTTCCTTTTGCGACGTCGAACACCGAGGCCGAAATGCTGTTCGGCCGGCGACGCACGCGCACGACGAACGCCGCGTTGAATTGCCGAGCCGCGGCGAGAATCGAATCGGTGGTAGACGTCTCCGTGGCGCTCGAGTCGCGCGCAAAGGCGCCCATTTGCCCTCGCGACGCCGAATCGAGGACGATGACGTCGAGTCGGTCTCCAAATGTCCAATCGCGCTCGATGATCGTCCGGAGCGAATCGCTGATGGACGTATCTTCCACGACGAGCAAGAGCGGCAGCTTGGGCGGCACGACGCGCGGCCCCGCCGACGGGAGTGGCGATGCCGGGAGCGGCGCGATCGGCAACGAAGGGACTGAAGGTGGCGAGGCTGCCACACTATCCTGCGCGTGCGCGATCGCGCCGTACACGCCCCAGAGGGACGCGACAGACAGCCACCGTCTCAGGGTGGAGCGCAGGCCACGAACGTTCACGTGCATCATAGAGGACCGCCGATCACGAATCGTGCTGGCGGCACATGGATGCCGCCAGCATTCGATCGCTTCGGATCGCGGTGTCTCGGGTCGCGATGTCTATGGAACGAGTGCGCGGGTGCGGATCTCGTCCTGCACGCGCCTGACGAAGGCGTCGACCGCGATGATGTCCTGCTTGTTCCCCGCCCCGCGCGTGCGCACCGCGACCTGTCCGGATTCAGCTTCACGCTTTCCGACGACGGCCATGTACGGCACCTTCTGCACTTCGGCCTCGCGAATCCGGTAGTTGAGTGTCTGCTGCCGGTCATCCAAGTGAACGCGGATTCCGGCCGCCGCGAGTTGCTGCGTTACCGCGCGCGCCGCCTCGTTCACGTCGTCGGAGATCGGAAGGACGCGCACCTGTTCTGGCGCGAGCCACACGGGGAACGCGCCCGCGAAGTGCTCGATCAAAATCGCGATGAACCGCTCGAACGATCCGCTGACCGCGCGGTGAATCACGACGGGGCGATGATCGGTGTTGTCCTCACCCGTATACGAGAGGTCGAACCGCTCCGGCGCGTTGTAGTCGAGCTGAATCGTCCCCAACTGCCACGCACGACCGATCGAATCGGTCACGTCGAAGTCGATCTTCGGTCCGTAGAAGGCGCCGTCGCCTTCTTTCATCTCGTACGGCATTCCGGTGGCTTCGAGCGCGGCACGGAGCGCCCCTTCCGAGCGATCCCACAACGCATCGTCGCCGATCCGCATTTCGGGACGCGTCGCGAACTTGAGCCGCGCGGTCAAGCCGAACGTCTCGTAGTAACCCAAGATGAACTTCATCAAGAACGACACTTCGTCCGCGATCTGATCTTCACGCAGATAGACATGACAATCGTCCTGCGCGAATTGGCGCACGCGAGTCAATCCGGACAGCGCGCCCGTCACTTCGTTGCGGTGCAGCACGTCGAACGTGACGTAGCGCAACGGCAACTCGCGATAGGAATGTTTCTTCGATGCATACAACAAATGATGCGAGGGGCAGTTCATCGGCTTGAGCGACATGTCGTGCTGCTCTGTTTCGGTATCGAGCACGAGGAACATGTTCTCGCGATACTTCCCCCAGTGACCGGAGATTTCCCACAGCCCCTTGTTGTACAACAGCGGGGTCTTGATCTCGTGGAAATGCTCGCGTTGCCGCTCCCGCACGAATTCGGTGAGCGTGTTGTAGATCGTCGTCCCGCGCTCGGTCCAAAAGGCTGCCCCTGGCGCGAACGGATGGAACAACACCAAATCGAGCTCTTTCGCGAGCCGGCGATGGTCGCGCTTCTTGGCTTCTTCGAGACGATGCAAGTACGCGTCGAGATCTTCCTTCTTGAACCACGCCGTCGCGTAGATACGCTGCAGCATTTGGCGCTTCTCATCGCCACGCCAGTATGCCCCCGCGGTGTTGAGCAGCTTGAAATGCTTGAAATACGACGTATCCGCGACGTGCGGGCCGCGGCAGAGATCGGTGAACGGTCCATCCGTATAGGTGGAGATCACCTCGTCGTCAGCCAATTCGGACAGTCGTTCGAGCTTGAGTGGATCGTCCGCAAACACCTGTTCCGCCTCGGCGCGATTGAGCTCTCTGCGCACAAAGGGAAATTTCTCCGCCGCGACGCGACGCATTTCCGCCTCGAATGCCTCGAGATCTTCGGGCGTGAACGGACGATCGACTTCGAAGTCATAATAGAAGCCATCATCGATCGCGGGACCGAAGCCGATCTTCGCCTCCGGGCGGAGACGGCGGACGGCGGTGGCGAGGATATGTGCTCCGGAGTGGCGCAAGACGTCGAGCGCGCGCGGATCCTTGTCCGTCAGGACGCGAAACGCGCCGCCGCGACGGAGTGGCGTCATCAAATCTTGGATCGTACCGTCGACTTCGACGGCGATGGCGGCTTTGAGTAAGCGCTCGCCGATGCTTCCGACAACTTCGGATGGGAGCGTGCCTTCTGGCACCGAACGGACGGCGCCGTCCGGCAGGATGAGCTCTAACACGTATGGTTCTCGTGCGACAAAGAGGGAGCAAGGTGGCCTTCTTCTTGCCCGAACTCGTGTCGGACACCACCTTAGAATCGTATGCGAAAGCTATCCTTTGAAGAAAACCTTCGCCACAGGCTCTCGGACCTCCCGCGATTCCGCCATCGTGAGGAGAAATCGACCGCCGAAGGGCTCCTCTACCTCACCCTTGGCGCCGCCGCGGGACTCGCGGTCGGTGCGCTCCTCGCGCAGAAGTTCGGCGGCGTGAGCGCCATCGCGTCGCGGGTTCGGTCACGCTTCGCGGGTGGAAGTGAGTCCGAATCGCGACATGGCTACGACGCCGGCGACTACGAGCATGACGAGGACGAGTACGAAGATCTGTCGCCGATGGAAGAGCTCGAGGAGCGCGTCCTCGAAGCGTATCACAATGACCCCATTTTGTGCGAGCGTGCCGTCGACATCGGTGCAATCGACGAAGGGATCATCGAGCTGACGGGATGGGTGCACTCGACGGATGAGGCGGCGCACGCCGTCACCATCGCGCGCGGCACGCCGGGGGTTTCGACGGTCGTGAATCGTCTCGCGGTACGCGAGGAGGAAGAGCTCTTCGACGATCGCGCGGATCGCTACGCGCGTGGCGACGACGAGCTCACCGAAGGCCACTGGGAAGGACAACAGCTCGGCATCGGACGGACCCGTCAAGGGACGTCGGGCGATCCGGACCGCCACGCCGATCCCAAAGTCGAGCTCGAAGACCGATGGATGCAGGCGCCGGAAGCGTACAAAGAAGCGGCCGGTGACATGGAAGGGCTCGCCGAACGCCGGAAATCGTCGAAATCGAAGCAGACCGGCGACCGGACGGGTGGCTCGCCGATCGCTCCGACAGGCGTCCCGAAGGGGGATCACGTGATCGATCCCACCAAGACCATGGAAGGGCTAGGCGGCGACGCCTCCAACGCTCTCCGCGGCGACTGATAGCGGCATTTCCATCCAGTACCATTGAGGGGGCGCCCTTGCGCCCCTAATTTGGCTGGGAATGACCGCACCGGAACTTTCCCCACAATACGATCCGGCGGCAACCGAGCGCGAGTGGTACCAGCGCTGGGAAGCCGCCGGTGCCTTTACCGCCCACGCGGACCGCTCGACGCGCGCCGGGGGCAGTCGCACGCCGTTCACGATCGTGATGCCGCCCCCCAACGTGACAGCGATGCTGCACATGGGACACGGGTTGAACAATACCGTTCAGGATGTCCTCGTGCGCTGGCGCCGGATGGCGGGCGACGAAGCGCTCTGGCTCCCCGGCACCGACCACGCGGGGATCGCGACACAGAACGTCGTGGAGAAGCAGCTCGCCGCCGAAGGGAAAACCCGATTCGACCTCGGCCGCGCCCAATTCATCGAGCGGACCGCCGAGTTCGTCGACAAGACGGGCGGGACGATCTTGCAGCAGTTGCGCGCGATTGGTGCGTCGGCGGATTGGAGCCGTACCGCCTACACGCTGACGCCGACGCTCTCGAACGCGGTGCGCGAAGCATTCGTCCAATTGTACGAACGTGGGTTGATCTATCGGGGACACCGGGTCATCCACTGGTGCCCGCGCTGCCTCACGTCGCTGAGCGACGAGGAAGCCGAGCACGAAGATGAAGCGGGCGCGCTGTATCATGTGAGCTATCAGCTCGCCGAGGATCCGTCGCGCACGGTGACCGTGGCGACGACACGTCCAGAGACGATGTTGGCCGACGTCGCGGTCGCGGTCAATCCGGCCGATGAGCGGTATCAGTCGATCATCGGGAAGATGGTCATCCTTCCGATCGCGAACATCGAGATCCCCGTCGTGGCCGACGAGTACGCCGATCCCGCGTTCGGGACCGGTGTCGTGAAGATCACGCCAGCGCACGACGCGAACGACTTCGAGGTGGGACGTCGTCATTCGCTCCCGATGCCAGTGGTGATGACGCCAGACGGACGCATGGACAACGGCGCCGACGCCGGTGAGCGCGTCCCCGCGGATCTGCGCGGCATCGATCGGTTCGAAGCGCGTGAACGGATCGTGTCGCTGCTCAAGGAGCTCAAGCGTCTCGAAAAGATCGAGCCGCACTCGCATGCGGTGCGGCACTGCTATCGCTGCCGGACTGTCGTCGAGCCGCGCCTCTCGGATCAGTGGTTTGTGCGCATGGCGCCCTTGGCGGCGCCGGCGCTCGACGCCGTGCGGGGCAAACGCATCACCATCGTTCCGGAACGGTGGGAGGCGGTGTACACGCATTGGCTGGAGAACATCCGCGACTGGAACATCTCGCGCCAACTCTGGTGGGGCCATCGCATTCCGGTCTGGTATTGCGCCTGCGGCGAAGTGACGGTGAGCCGGACCGATATCACACAATGTCCGAAGTGCGGCGGCGACGTGCGGCAGGACGAAGACGTGCTCGACACATGGTTTTCGTCGTGGCTGTGGCCGTTCTCGACGTTGGGATGGCCGGACAAGAATGCGGCGGATCTGCGCGCGTTCTATCCCACCGATGATTTGGTGACCGCGCCGGAGATTCTCTTCTTCTGGGTCGCGCGCATGATCATGGGTGGATACGCGTTCATGGGCGATGCGCCGTTCCATACCGTGTATCTCCACGGAACGGTGCGCGACACCAATCACGTGAAGATGTCGAAATCGCTCGGGAATGGGATCGACCCACTCGACGTGGTGTCGCTCTACGGCGCCGATGCGTTGCGCTACACGGTGATCGCGGGGATGGGGATGGGCGCCGATCTCATTCTCGATCCGAAAGACTTGGAGAAGTCGTTCTCACCCGGGCGGAATTTCGCGACGAAGTTGTGGAACATCGGACGGTTCCTCCTTTCGAACGTCGGGAATGAACCAGTGCAATCCCCGGAAGCAATCGATCCCGCCCGTCTCACGCGTGCGGATCGCTGGATTCTGTCGCGGATGCACGGCGCGGTGTCGGAATGCAACGTCGCGCTGCAATCACTTCGCCTGAACGAGTTCGCCGAAACCGCTCGACGGTTCGTGTGGAATGAACTGGCCGATTGGTATCTCGAATCGGTCAAAGGGCGCCTGGCAACACCGGGTGAAGACCGCGACGTCGCGCGCGCGATTCTGGTGCACGCCTTCGACATCGCGTTGCGGCTCCTGCATCCGATCGTGCCGTTCATCACGGAAGCATTGTGGCAGCGGCTCCCACGCCCCGATGCGACGTCATCCGCGTTGCTGTGCACGACGGCATGGCCAACGCCCGCGTCGCCCATGGATGGCGCCACGGAGTTCGAGCGCGTGCGTGATGCAGTGAACGCGTTGCGGACATTGCGGTCGGATTATGCGGTGGCGCCCGGGAAGACGATCGAGGCGTTCATCGCGCCGAACGACGCTCCAGGGCCGCACGCGATTTATGCGGACGAAAGCGCGTTGATCGGGCGGCTCGCACGGGCGACGATTACCATCGGTGCGCCCGAGGATACGAACAGCGCCGCGCACGCGCTGCTCTCCGACGGAACCGACGTAGCTGTCCCGTTGGGCGGGCTCGTCGACGTCGCCAAGGAATGCGCGAAGTTGCGGACCGAAGTCGAGCAGTTGGAGAAGCAGCTCACCGCATTGAGCGGCCGGTTGGCCAATCCGGGCTTCACGTCGCGCGCGCCGGCAAACGTCGTCGACGCCGAACGGGCGAAGGAGCGTGAATGGACCGTGCGCCGAGATCAGATGCGCGCCAAGATCGTGGCGTTATGCGGGGCGTGATGGCGGCCGTGCAATCGACGGGACGTGGATGGACACGCACGGCGTTCATCCACGCTTCCATTGTCGCGCTCGTCGCCCCTCTCGCTGGATGCGCGTCCGGGTACATGAGTGGGCCACCGGGAGGGCGTGAAGACAAGATCCCCCCGCACGTCATTGCCACGACCCCTGACACGAACGCGACGAAGACACGTCCTCGCGCGCTCGTCGTGCACTTCGACAAAGTGATCAGTGAGCGTCCGTCGACTCCTGGCGGAACATTGGAGTCGGCGGTCGTCATCTCGCCGCGCGACGGGTCGCCGGATGTCGATTGGCATCGCAACAGTATCACGGTTCGTCCGCCACACGGCTGGCGCGCCAACACGACGTATACGGTCACGATTCTTCCGGGGATCACCGACTTGCGCGGGAACCTGATGAAGACGGGAACGACGATCACCTTCTCGACGGGTGATTCGATCAGTCACGCATCGATTACGGGAACGACATTCGATTGGCTGACCGGCACACCGCTCACCAACGCCGCCGTCGAAGCGGTCGCGAGCACGGATACGACGTTGGTGTACGTTGGCGTGACCGATTCGATCGGCCACTTTGCGCTTCCCGGCCTCTCCGCGGGAACGTACCTGGTGCGCGCCTACACCGATCAGAACGGCAATCACGCCCTCGACGCGAAGGAAGCGTTCGACAGTACGACCGTGGCGGTGCGGACGACGGAGTGGGTCGAGATGCTGGCGTTCGTCCACGACTCGTCGGGACCGATGCTGAACAATGTCACGGTGCAGGATTCGACGACGTTACGCGTGTCGTTCGGAACGCCGCTCAACCCCGTGAAGCCGTTGACGATCGAGAATTTCACGTTGAAGGGGAGCGACTCCACGAAGATTGCGATCACCGCCGTCACGCCGTTGCGTCAGGATTCGGTTGCGCCCGCCACTCCACAGCCGCAACGGGGACTCATCCCGTCCGCGACTGGAGCGCCTCTTCCGACGGTGAAACGCGCTCCGATCCCTCGACCGAGTAGGCCGCTGTTGTATCGAGACGTCCTGTTGACAGTTGCGACACCGCTTCGCCAGAAGGTGGGATACTCGTTGCACGCGGATCGTGTCACGAGCCCAACCGGCGTCGCGGCGACCTCCAATAGAACCTTCGTCGTGCCCGAGGCGAAACCGGTCCAAGATTCGACCACCACGCACGCAACGACGAAACCGTCCTCTCCTCCCGCCACTCCGTCTGCGCCACACCCGTGACCGACACGTCGGACGTGGAACGGCCGTCCCGCCCAACGGTCGTCTTTCTCGACCGGGACGGGACGATCATCGAGGATGTACACTATCTCTCGCGTCCGGAGCAAGTTCACCTCATCCCTGGCGCGGCGCAGGCCATCGTCCGGATCAATCACGCCGGAATACCGGTCGTCCTCGTTACCAATCAATCCGGAATCGCGCGCGGCTACTTCACCGTCGACGACTACGAGCGTGCCCATGCTCGACTCGTCGCGCTGTTAGCTGACGAGGGCGCACATCTGGATGGCGCCTACTATTGTCCTCACCTGCCTGAGCACAGCGGCCCGTGCAGTTGCCGGAAGCCGTCATCGCTCCTCTTCCGCCAAGCAATCGCGGAGCTCGCGCTCGACGGGAGCCATCCCGTCTTCATCGGCGACAAATGGCGCGATCTCCAGCCAATGCACGAGCTCGGCGGCGCTGGCTATCTCATTCCGTCCGGCGATACGTCGGAGGAAGATGTAGACCGGGCGCGCGCCGAAGCGAACGTCGTCCCGTCCATTACCGACGCGGTCGACCTTGCCCTCGGACGCCAATAAACAAATGTTTCAACAATACAATCGCGCTCGTTTCCTGATTTCCTGGGCCCGGTTGTGGAACCGCCCCTGCGGCGCTAGCATCCGCGAATGACCGCCCGGATCGCGGTCCTCGCCTCTGGCGGCGGGACCAATCTCCAAGCCATTCTCGACTACTTCGACACCCTTGGCGACACGCGCTCGGGTGATGTCGTGTTGGTTGCCTCCAACCGAAAGGATGCGTACGCCCTGGAGCGTGCCGGTCAGGCTGGAATTCCAGCGGTGCATCTCGCGACGCCCGCGGACGGCGCGTCACTCGTCGAGCTATTCCGAACACATCGGATCGACATGGTCGTCTTGGCGGGATATCTCAAGCTCATTCCGGTCGCCGTCACCGAGGCGTTTCGCGGCAGGATCATGAACGTGCATCCTGGCCCACTCCCGCAATTCGGTGGCGCGGGGATGTATGGCCATCACGTCCACGCCGCAGTCCTCGCCGCGGGCGTTCCGTCATCCGGCGTGACGATTCATTTCGTCGACGACCGGTACGATCATGGCGCGGTCATCGCGCACTGGCCCGTCCCTGTCATGCCCGGGGATACGCCAGACCAACTCGCGGAGCGCGTGCTTCGCGTCGAGCACGTCGTCTTCCCCCGCGCTGTCGACACGTTGGCGGCGCTCCTGGCGACGTCGTCCCTTCCCTCCTCTTCCTGATTGCCTGTTTCGCATGCCTGTCGCATTGCTTTCTGTTTCTGATAAATCCGGTCTCGTCGACTTCGCCACGCGATTGCGGGCGTTAGGATGGGAGCTCGTCTCGACGGGTGGCACCGCCAAAGCGTTGCGGGAGGCGTCGCTCCCCGTTCGCGACATCAGCGACCTCACGGGATTCCCCGAGATGCTCGATGGTCGCGTCAAGACATTGCACCCTGTCGTGCACGGTGGGCTCCTGGCGCGCCGAGATCTTCCGGAACACATGCAGGCGTTGGCGGAGCATCAGATTGGAACGATCGATCTCGTCGTGGTGAATCTGTATCCGTTCCGCGAAACCGCGGCGCGTCCCAACGTCGCGCCGGACGACGTGATCGAACAGATCGACATTGGCGGTCCGTCGATGCTGCGCTCCGCCGCGAAGAACTTCGCGTCCGTCACCGTCGTCTGCGACCCGGCTGATTACGCGACGGTGCTGGCATCGCTCGAAGCCGGAACCGATGATCTCCCATTGCGGCGGCGGTTGGCCGCCAAAGTGTTCGAGCATACCGCATCGTACGATTCGGCGATTGCTTCGTGGTTCGCGACGCAGCGGAACGATCTCCTCCCGGCGCGGACGACCATCGCGTTGCAACAAGTGCAGACGCTTCGATACGGAGAGAACCCTGGGCAAACCGCGGCGTTTTACGTCGAGGCCCCTGGCGCCGGACTCGCCGCGTTGCGGCAACATGGCGGGAAGGAGCTCAGCTTCAACAATCTCCTCGATCTCGAAGGGGCACTGCTCACGACCGATCCCTATGCTGGGGAAACGTGCTGCGCCATCATCAAGCACACGACCCCGTGCGGTCTCGCGGTCGGCACCAGCGCGCTCGAGGCGTATCAGAAAGCGCTCGCATGCGACCCGGTATCGGCGTTCGGTTCGGTGATCGCCTTCAGCGTGCCCGTCGACGACGCGGCGGCCGAAGAGATTTCCAAGCTCTTCGTCGAATGCATCGTGGCCCCATCATTCTCCCCAGGAGCCGTCGACATTCTCGGCCGCAAGAAAAATTTGCGGGTGCTCGAAGGGACCGCGAGCTGGTCGCCACATGCCCTCGACTATAAGCGGGTCCGCGGCGGCTTCCTGGCCCAGGAGCGCCCGGTGGTCAACACCGATCCGACGACGTGGCAGATCGTCACCGAGCGGCGTCCGACCGACGCCGAGCAGCACGATTTGGAGTTCGCCTGGAAGGCGGTTGGGAGCGTCAAGTCGAACGCCATCGTCCTCGCCCGGAATGGCGCGACGATCGGAATCGGCGCGGGCCAGATGTCCCGGGTCGACGCGGCCTTTGTCGCGGTTCACAAGGCCCAATCGGCTGGCCACGCGACCGCCGGCGCGGCGATCGGATCGGACGCCTTCTTCCCATTCCGTGATGGGATCGATCAAGCGGCCGAAGCCGGGGTAACAGCAATCATTCAACCGGGGGGATCGGTTCGGGACGCAGAGGTCATCGCCGCCGCCAACGAACACGGGATCGCCATGGTATTTACGGGACAGCGCCAGTTCAGGCACTAGAAAGATGTCTCTAAATACGCCTCCGCTCTGCTCCGCCCCTGAGCAGGGCGGCGTCCGCTCAGGCCTATTTAGAGACATCCAGTAACTCTCTGAGCCGTTAAATTTTTCGCATGACTTCTCCAGCGCATAGTGCGACGCACAGCGTCACGCATAGCGACCTCGACTATCGCCCCTCCTACGGGGCGGCAGCCATCGCCGCCGCGATTGTTTTCCTGTTGTATCTCATCACGTTGGCACCGTCGACGGCGATGTGGGATACGAGCGAATACTTGGCGGCCGCCTATACGTTCGGACTCCCGCATCCGCCCGGAAACCCGTTCTTCGTGTTGCTGGGCCGCGTCTTCGCGATCCTTCCCATCGCGCCGAATGTGGCGATGCGGATCAACATCATGGCGGCGCTCTGCAGTGCGGTTTCCGCCGGGATGTGGTTCCTGATCACGGAGCGCGTCCTCGTCGGGTGGCTCGTCGTGCGCTGGCAGCGAATCGTGGGTGGATTCCTGGCCGCCTTCACGGGAGCGACGGCGTTCTCGGTCTGGGCGCAGTCGGTCGTGAACGAGAAGGTGTACACCGAAGTGTTGGTCGGACTCGCGATCGTCTCGTGGCTCACGGTTCGGTGGTGCGACGATCCGGATGGTCCCAAGGCGGATCGTTTGTTGATTCTCGTCGCCTATTTGTGCGGCCTTGGCTACGCGAATCAGATGGCTGGGCTACTCGCGCTGCCGGCCGTCACGATCGCGGTGCTCATCCGCCGTCCGAAGACCTTCCTGCGCCCCAAGCTGGTCGTTGCCGGTCTGCTCGCCCTTGCGTTGGGGGCCACGCCATTCCTTACGCAGCCGATTCGATCGGCGCACTTCCCGCGATTGAACGAAGGGGAAACCACGGGCTGTCTCACCAAGCTGGAAGTGTCGTGCACGCTGAGCAAAACGACGTACGACCGGTTCATGTACAACTTGAACCGCGGTCAATATGGGAAGCCGGAGCTCAGCGACCGGCAAGCGCCGTTCACCGCGCAAGTCGGCATGTGGTGGCTCTACTTCAAGTGGCAATGGCTGCGCGACCCCGACAACAAGTACGGCGGCGCACAGGCGGTGCTTGCGACGATCTTCCTCTTGTTGGGATTCCTGGGCGGCTACGTCCATTGGAAGCGCGACCGGCAGAGCTTCTGGTATTTCGGCCCGCTGATCTTTGGGGTCACGCTCGCGCTCATCTTCTACATGAACTTCAAGTACGGGGCATCGCAAGCGCCGGACTTGGGGGAAAGTGTCCCGCGTGAAGTTCGCGACCGCGACTACTTCTATATCTGGAGCTTCAGCACGTGGAGCGTCTGGATCGCGCTCGGTCTCATCTACATCTGGGAATCGATCGCGGAGATGTTTGGGAGTGAGGAGGTCACGCGTGGACGCGAACGTGTGAAGCTCCCCACGAAGCACGGGTGGCTCATGGCGTCGCCGATTCTCGCCATCGCGTTCGTTCCCCTCTTCGCCAACTGGTCGTCGGCGTCGCGCCACGGCCAGACGGACACGCGCGATTTCGCGCACGATCTATTGAATTCCGTGGAGCCGTACGGCGTCCTGATCACGGTGGGCGACAACGATACGTTCCCGCTCTGGTACGCGCAAGAAGTCGAAGGGATTCGCCAAGACGTCACGGTCCTCTGCACGTCGCTCCTCAACACGGAGTGGTACACTCGGCAGATGATCCGCAATCCGGTGCGACCGTACAATGCCGCGGAAGGGCCATCGATCTACAAGAACACCACGTGGCCGATGCCGACCAAGCCGTTGGTCAAGATGAGCTACGCCGAGTCTGATGCGGTGCCACCAGCGACGCAGATGGACGCGCCGGCGCCGTTCTCGGGCGGTGGCGGGCTTCAGGTCTCCGTGACGCCGCGCGATCTTGGTGGAGATTATCATGGACTCGATCGCGCCGATCTGTTCGTGCTCTACATCGTACGCGACGCCTTCCCGGAACGTCCGGTCTTCTTCAGCCGCACCGACGGCGCGTATCCGGAAGAGCTCGGATTCACCAATCACATTGTGAACATCGGCTTGGCGCGTAAATTAGTATTGACGCCGCCGACGGCGGGGAACGGCATCATGAACGTCCCTGGTGATGGGTGGTTCGATCTCGACAAGACGTACGCGTTGTGGACGCAGTCGTTCGACGGGATCAAGTCGTTGTCGGCGCGGAGCCGGTGGATCGACAAGCCGTCGGTCGGTATTCCGTACATGTACGTTCGGACGGGGTACATCCTCGCACAGGCGTTGCAGCAGGCCGGGCGCCCGGCGGACGCGACGAAGGTGTTGTCGCAAGTCGGCGCGATCGCGAAGGGTGCGCAGTTGGCGTCGATGTTGGGCGGCGGGATGTAGGTGTTGGCGTGGCGGGATGTAGATCTCGCCACGAAAGTTCGGAGGCGTGTCAGAGCGGTTTAATGAGCTGGTCTTGAAAACCAGAGTACCGCAAGGTACCGTGGGTTCGAATCCCACCGCCTCCTTTACAAAAAATGCCCCCGAAAGATTGCGATGCAATTTCTTGGGGGCATTAGCAATTATGGACTGCTTGTATCGACTAGGTCCACCGGAATTGGTTCACGATACGCCCGTGCAGGAGCGCCTCTATGTCACGGCGACTATCAAGCACCGCGTCGATCTCGACCCCGCCCGCCCCAACCGTATACAGTAGTCGATACGGTCGAATGATGATTTCACGCCAATCATTAATACCGATACGCTTGAGCTCAGGAACGACGCGCCCACGGCGCGGGAAGTCCTGAAGAGCCGCTGCTCCATTCTTGAGGTTGACAAGCACCGTTCGCGCCGCCTCTGGCGATTCGTACAAGAGATAGGTGACAATCTCTCGTAGATCGAGCTCTGCCTCTGAACTCCAACGGACGGGCAAAGCATGTTCACGATCTCTGCGTCGGACGAGTTTCGGGGTTTTCCGACCCTTGGTCACCGCTGACGAGAAACGTCTGAAGATTGCCGCTCTTGCTCTGCCTGGGTCACGAGGGACTCGAGCCGAGCGAAGACTTCTTCCGTCGTTGCCGATTTTCCAGCACGATGCTGCGCTTTTGAACGGCCCAACATGGTCAAGAGTGCCAACGTCTGCCGCCACTGATCGTATTGGGCGGCCCCCATCAGGACAGCTTTTGCTTCACCGTGCTGCGTAATGACCAGTGTTCGTCCCTCCTCCGAGACTTCCCGAACGAGCTCTGCTGAGGACGTCTTGAGCTGGGTGATAGGACGAATGTCGTTTGTGGCAATCATGGCGCCTCCAAATATTGGACTAAATATAGCACCAAATTTGGTACTAGACTAGAGCCTTTTGGCGCACCTGCCACCTCAGGCCCGTCGGACTCCCTCTTCGTCGCCCAAGCGTTTGTCGGAGACCAAATAGCTCCGCACATAGTCCGAGACCGCATTGCTCAACGACGTCACCGGCTCAGCATACCCCGTCCCTCGAAGCCGTCCAATATCCGCCTGCGTGAAGTACTGATACTTCGCCCGCAACGACTCCGGCATCTCGATGAACTCGATCTCCGGCGTCCGATCCATCGCGGCGAACAAGGCATTCGCGAGCTCAATCCAGGTCCGCGCTTCGCCGCTCCCGATGTTGAAAATTCCATTCGCGGTGGGGTGCGTCGCCAGATGGAGCGCCATATTGACGGCATCTTTGACGTACAGAAAATCGCGTTGCTGCCCGCCGTCGACGAACTCTGGGCGATAGCTCCTGAACAGTTTGATGCGCCCCGTCTCCATCACTTGCGAGTACGCCTTGTTGACGAGCGAACGCATGTCGCCTTTATGATCTTCGTTGGGGCCGTAGATGTTGAAGAACTTGAGCCCGACGATTTGGTCGATCCATTCGCGCCGCACGGCGTAGAGATCGAACATCTGCTTCGAGTAGCCGTACATGTTCAATGGACGCAACACGTGGAGGTCCTCTTCCGTGTCGTGCATTCCGTGCGTCCCGTCACCGTACGTTGCGGCCGACGACGCATAGACGAAGCGAGTTCCTTTTTCGAGCGCATGACGAGCCAGCGACTTGGTATACTCGTAGTTGTTGCGCACGAGATACGCCGCATCGCGCTCGGTCGTCGCCGAGCAGGCGCCCATGTGGAGAATCAGATCGAAGCGCCCGAGGTCACCGCGTTCGAGCGCCGGAAGAAGTGTGTCAGCCTCAAGGTAGTCGTCGTAGCGAAGTGGGACGAGATTTCGCCACTTTTCGCTGGTTTCGAGAAAGTCCGCGATGATCACGTTGTGGCATCCGCGGCGATTGAGCTCCCATACCAACGCGCTGCCGATGAAACCGGCGCCGCCCGTCACGAGGACGCGGCTCGAGCTGAGATCGATCATGGGAGAAATATATGTGTCCTAAGATCTATCGAAGCCCCAAGGCGACCCCGAATATACCCCGTAACATCGATCGCTATGCGAAGCCCCCCCGCGGCGCTTCGCACATTGCCTGTCGATGCTTATACCTTTCAAGGGTCTCTTCATTCGAAAACCCATGGGCCTCGATCTCGTTGAAATAGTGATTGCCATAGAGGAGCACTTCGATGTCGAGATCCCGAATCAGATTGCCGCACGACTCGCGACTCCGCGTGATGTCATCGACTATGTGAGCGGAATACTGGTCGGAAAGCGCCTCGGAGATCGTATCCCACTCGACTGTCCGACACAACGCGCATTCTATCGCGTTCGAGGGGCGTTGTGCGCGAGCTTTGGCGCGGTTCGATCCGACGTTTCGCCAAAACTCAAGCTCGACGACGTCGTACCGAGGCGGAATCGGGCCGATCGTTGGAATGCGCTCCAATACCAGCTTGGTTGCGACTCCAGAGCGACACGCTGGCCGCAGCTGGCTCGGAGACCTTTCGTCGAATGGATGTTGGTTGCACCCATCGGGGCTGCATTCACGACCATGGTGGTATTTGCGGCAACGAGCCGAGCACCAATTGTTGGCATACTCGCCGCCGTCAGTACCACCATATTGATCATCCTCTTTACTCAAAAACTGACATCTGCACTTCGAACAGAATTCGTTCCAGGAATTATGACGATTGGCGATCTGGCCAAAATGGTCGCACTTCCAGAAAGACTCGAACGAAACAAACCCGGGTACTGGACTCGCGAGCATATTGCGCAGGATGTGCGCTTGATCGTCATGCAAGAACTCGGTCTCGACTCACTTTCTGACGATGCGCGGTTCGTGCAGGATCTCGGTGCGAGTTGATTCACCCTTCGTGTTCCATGCCTAGACAAAGCGCTGGCCTTCTCATGTATCGCCGTACTTCACAGGGCATTCAAGTCCTGCTGGTCCATCCCGGCGGACCATACTGGGAGCACAAAGACCTCGGCGCATGGTCGATCCCGAAAGGAGAGTACGCGGAGCCAGAGGCACCATTGACCGCAGCTCAACGCGAGTTCCACGAGGAAACCGGCTTCACCGCCACTGGCCCGTTCATTCCACTCACCCCTATCAAGCAGCGCGGGGGAAAGATCGTGACGGCCTGGGCCGTCGAAGGAGATGTCGATCCCGCGATGGCGCGCAGTAATACCTTCGTTCTCGAATGGCCGCCGCGGTCCAAATCGTACAAAACCTTCCCGGAAGTCGATCGAGTCGCGTGGTTCGATCTGCCGCGGGCACGAGAGAAGATTCTCGCTGGGCAAATTCCTCTTTTAGACGAGCTAGCGCGTCATGTCGGCGAATAAAATAACTTGCATTCTCTGGACGCTCACCATCAATTCGAAATCATGCCACGCATAACACGAATTGCGCTCCCATGCCTTGCGATTGCTCTGTCAACGTCGTGTAAGAGCGCCGCAGAGAAATCGGCGGCGCTCTCCGAATCGTGCAAAGCCGCCGTCCAACGGTTCTATGCGTGGTACGTTCCTCAAGCGCTCTCCCACGACAAGTCGCTCCCGGGCATTCGGGCGATTCAACAAGATAGCGCGTTGTTCGCCGACTCACTTCGGCACGCACTCCAAACGGACTTCTACGCACAAAACAGTGCAACCGACATCGCCGCTATCGACTTCGACCCATTTCTCGCGGCGCAAGATCCTGATACCGCATACACAGTAACGACCGCGAACGTCACCGGCACACGCTGCCGCACCGAAGTTCGTCGTAAAGCACCCGGCGCCGACTCCACTCCACCCGACGTCATTCCCGAGCTCGAATTCAAGAACGATCAATGGCTCTTCGTCGACTTCATCTATCCGCAGAACGGTTCCACCACCCGGCTGACGCAAATTCTAGCAATGTTGGATGATGAACGACGGCACCGTGCGCAAGCGCAACCGTAGCTTGTATTGCCAACGGTCCGCTTCGTCAAGGCGTTACGGCGCGCCGTCCTCGCGCGAAAGACCTTTCTGTCCGTTCAAATTCAGGTTATTGCAGTCCGGAAATCCAGGTCCAGTCGGTATCGAAAATGAACATGACATCATTACCACCGGATCGATGCAACGAGTTCCACACTAGGTATCGACTGGCCCCGATCGCTATAACCCAAACTGGTTCTGGCAATCCTGGATCCGTTGACACATTGCTGCGATACGCGGCTGCTGCGCCGTTGCATACAGCGCTGTCCGAAGTGACTAGCTTGACCGAGTCTGGATCCGATACGTACGGGATCTTCAGCTGACTCCGGAGACGGACATGTACGCTATCCGATGGTGTCGCGATTGAGCGTACCCATGCGAGTATCTGTGTCGTGTGGTTCAGTGCGGCACGACACATCGTTTGCCCTTCAGCAGGTCTCACACAGAGATGCGCGACAAGAGAGCAGCACATCGTGACAAAGATTCTCGTATTCTTGATTATCATAGTAAGCAATTTACCCAGTGGGCGTTTTCTCTAATCCAGAATATCGCACCCGTCAGGGCGCTTGCGACTCCAAGCTTTGTATTTGGATAAATAATCTTTCGGATAGTAGGAGTCGGACGCGTCATCATACTCTATATCTGATGGAGTAATAGGTCCAGCGCGATAGAGCGAATCCTTGTCGATCACATACTGAGGAGCAGTGTCGGCTGCCGCAAGCGCCCAGTCATTCGCACTCGGCCCACCAAACTGACCCCCATAGCGTGTATACTTATTTGACGGAACCTTTTCGTCCCGGCAGTTGGACGGCAATGAATCTCCCTTCGCGAAGGGATGCGAATGTACTGCGTATGCCAACTTTCCAATCGCGCTATCAGATGGAGTTCCAACATTGCGGCACGGTGTATCTGTTAAATTTGTTTTGTTAATCCAGTTCTCGATAATCGTCTGTCCTCCAATGGTCCGCGAAAATCCCTTGAACCCTCGCTCACGGCGATTGAAGATCGGGCCGTCCGGATCGGAATTCTGCCAAATCGTTTTCAAAGCACTGCGAAACTCGGGACGATCAACGATCGAATCGGTCGGATCATTGATAGGGCATCGTACTACCGTAACGTGCTTGCCAGCACTGTCTGATTTTGCGTTGGCAACCCCCGTATACCACATAGTTCCAGAGGTTGCAGGCTTATAGTAGCACGTACGAAGAATTGCGCTGCTCCCCCAATCGCACATACCTGTGATCGCCGGACCAGAATCCGGCTTCCATGTCCACAGCATTTCAAGAGGAATTGGAACTTTATTGGCTCCAACGTTAGTAACGGTGTCCGGTGTAACCTGCGCGGTAAATATTATTAAACTGTCTTTCTTCGCCCAATCCTTGTCAGACGTCACATTGAGTGACACTGGAACCCGCGCATAGGAAATCACGGCTCCTCCAGTAAATGTCCAAGGATCACTCACGTTCCAGCCGCAGCTCCCCCATGCCGTCATCTGGCCACGCCATGTCACATAGGTTCGTGCGCTCGTAGAGCCGAGCCATCCTGTCCGATCATCCTCGTCAGAATTAATCGTTAAACAGCCATGCCAAGTCCCATCAGGCATTTGAAAACCGCCAGCGGGAATAGAGGCCGAGTGGACGCTGCTATTCTGGTTACCGTTAACACCCTCTGAGGTTCCGGACGCAGATAACTGTACAACAATTTTGTGGTCATAGTATGGGCCTAATTGGGTACCGGGCCCTCCTTGAGTCACTAGAACCTGGATCGACCCGTCCGAAGGGGGAAGTACAATGCGTCGCGGACTGAGAGTTTGCATGTCGCGCTGAGGGCCTGTCGCGTCCGCACATGCCACAAGACAGACGAGAAACGCGAATACGCCCCAAGGAGGTAGGCAAAACAAATATTTACGTACACTAGCCATGAAGCCCTATATTGACTGATATCTAAATCACAGCGTAGACACTAACCTACACGTACAATATAGTCAATACAATATGACTCTCTTTCCTATCATTACAGAAAATATCTATAACACAGCCGAACACACGGGAATTAAAAGGCGCCCAACTTACGCTTGCCTAGTAAGCAGCAACGCAATTGGCTATAGACTACTTGGGAAGAACTGACACAACCTTTACCTAGCTTGTCCAAGTCGTCATCGCGAACTACCTTTCGAGGCTCTGGACAGATGGCCGAGAGGCTGAAGGCACCGGTTTGCTAAACCGGCATAGGGTTAACGCTCTATCGAGGGTTCGAATCCCTCTCTGTCCGCTACCACGATGGTCGTCGAACGGGCCCGCACCTCACCTCCGCGGGCCCGTTCGCGCATACACCACATTTGTGATATGACCGCTCCGTCCCCGCTCGCCCCCGCCGCGCCGCCGCGCCTCCGCTTTGCGCCTTCGCCGACCGGCTACCTCCACGTCGGTGGGGCGCGGACTGCCCTCTTCAACTGGCTCTACGCCAAGCGCTACGGTGGACAGTTCCTCCTGCGCATCGAAGATACGGACAAGGCGCGGAGCACCAAAGAAAGCACCGACGCCATCTTCAAAGGGCTCCAATGGCTCGGCCTCACCTGGGACGAAGAGGTCGTCTACCAAGGGGCCAATTTGGAGCGCCATCGGGCCGATGCCTTCCGCCTGGTCGAGTCGGGCGCGGCGTATCGCGACTTCACCCCGCAGCACGTCCTCGAAGAGCGACGCGCAGAGGCCGTTGCACGCGGCGAGATCTATAAGTACAAGCGCGAGTGGGCGGAGCTCCCGCTCGACGAAGCACAGCAGCGCCTCGAGCGCGGCGATCCGTACGTCATCCGGTTCCGGGTCCCCGATGAGCATGGATCGACGGCGTGGGACGATCTCGTCCACGAGCGCATCGCCTTTCCGAACAAGGACATCGAGGACTTCGTCATCCTTCGCTCGGATGGAACGCCGATCTACAATTTGGCGGTCGTCTCCGACGACATTGCGATGGGGATCACGCTCGTCATGCGGGGCGACGATCACATCTCCAATACGCCCAAGCAGATCATGCTGTACCACGCGCTCGGGAAACCAGTCCCGACGTTCGCGCACATCCCCATGATTCATGGGCTCGACGGAAAGAAGTTGAGCAAGCGGCACGGCGCGACCGCGGTTGGTGATTATCAACACCAAGGTCTGTTGCCACAGGCCATGCTGAACTTCTTGGCATTGCTCGGATGGTCGCCGGGTGGCGATCGCGAAGTGATGACGATGCCGGAGATGATCGAGTTGTTCTCGCCCGACGGGTTGCAGCGCAAAGCCGCCATCTTCGATCCCAAAAAGCTCGAGTGGATGAACGGGCAACATCTGTCGCTCCTCCCCATCAGTGTCCTCGAACCACCCGTCACGCGTGCGCTGATCGCCGCCGGATTGACGACCGCCGATGAGTTGGCGGCGCGGCGCGAATGGTATGAAGGGCTCATCGATCTCCTGCGCGTCCGGTCGCGGGTCATCGATGACATCGTACGGCAAGCAGGTCCGTATTTCCAGGACACGATCGAGTACGATCCGGAAGCGGTCGCCAAACACTGGAAAGATCGGGCAGCGACGAGGGATATCCTCCAGGCCACCTCCGATGCACTGGCCGCCGCCCCAGCGTGGGAGCCGGAACCGCTCGAAGCAACGCTCCGAGGGCTCGCGGATGCTCGGGGGATCCAAGCCGGAAAGATCTTTCAGCCGCTCCGAGTGGCGCTCACCGGCCTCACCGTGAGCCCCGGGATCTTCGAAGTACTCGTCATGTTGGGGAGGGAGCGCGCTCTGGCGCGCCTACGTCAGGCCGTGGACTTCACAGCCGCCGGTTGACCCCCGCCGAAAGGGGGAGCATCTTAATAGGATTGTAGTCCGGACTAGCCACCCGGCTCGTCCCGTATTCGTACCCTTTTCGAAGCCATCATGTCTGAGCAGTTGACGAAGCTTGAAAGCTCGGTCTACCAGTATCTGCTCGACTTTACCGCCGAGCACACATATCAGCCGAGCATTCGCGACATCGGCCGACAGTTCAAGATCAAGTCGACCAAAACGGTGTCGGATCTGTTGCAGTCGCTCGCGAAAAAAGGTTTCATCGAACGCGACCCGTCACGTTCGCGCGGCGTGCGGTTGGTCGGATTCAGTGGCGCGGTTGGCGCGACACCCGTTCCGTACTACGGACGAATTCACGCGGGCGCGCCGGCGCTCTTGCCGGAACATCGGGAAGGGTTCATCACGATGGACCGCCGATTCCTGCCATCGACGCACGTCTTCTTCTTGAAGGTGCAAGGTGAGAGCATGATCGGCCGCTCGATCAACGACGGCGACTTCGTCATGGTCGATCCCGATGCACGTCCATCCACCGACGACATCATCGCCGCGCGGCTTGGCGATGAAGCCACGGTCAAGACGTTGACGTACGAAGGGACAACGCCAGTGTTACGTGCGGCGAATCCGGTGGAGCGCGACATCATCGTGCATCCCGATAATGATTTTCAGATTCTCGGTGTCGTGTGTGGCGTGTTCCGCCCATTCACCATCAATGCCGAGGCGAAGACGGAAGCCAGCATTACGCCGGAATTGGTGTCGTAACCGCGAACGCGCGAACGTTACGGGTTGGCCGGCGCTGGTGACGGCGCCGGTGTCGACGATCCGTCCTGCGAAGCGGCCTGAGGTTTCTCGGCCGCTTTTTGCTTTTCTTTCTCCTGGCGTTCGCGCTCCTTGCGCTGGCGGATACTGCGCACCGCCTTCTGGAAGTCGGCTTCGTTCATCGCCGTCTGCGCGTGCGACATGATGTCGTCGTGCATGGCGTTGTATGCGCGCTCGCGTTGTGACACCGACGGATTGTTGGTGATGTTGATCGGCAACATCGCGAGGACCGCGGTTGGAATCGCGATCGGTCCCAACCGGATGTACTTGCTGTCGACGCCGTACTTTTTTCCACCGCGCTCGATCGTCCAATCGCCAGGCTTGCGCGGATTGGCCGCGGCAACGCGCGCCGCGGAATCGGTGATTTGCGCGATGTCGCCCGCAATGACGCTGTCGAGTTGCTGGGCGGACGTCTTCGGCGCAGTCGCGACCTTTCCCGGCTCGCCCCACAACCGCGGATCGCCATAGCGCGGCTGCACACCGCGGAGATTCCCACCACCACCGACGAGCGGGCCGGTGGCCGGCTCCGGATTCTCTGGATATTTGGACGGGGCCGGCGCCGATGGTAATGTCAACGGGACTGATGGTGGGGCTGTCACCGGTGGTGGCGGAGCCTGATGCGTGATGGGGCGTCCATTCCCACCACGCTGTCCCGGCGTCGGAGGCTGATGGCCGGCCGCGGGGAGCTGCAAAAATCCGATCCGCTCGACCGGTCCTACCGGCGTCGTCCGTCGTCCGAACACATCGAACAAGGGATGGCTCATCACCAACGCCTGGACGAAGAACGCCACCACGAGCGCGTGAATGGCGAGCGAGACCAGGAATGGGGTTGATGGACGCCGGATCTTCATGAACGATCGCCGCTAATCGAGGAACGACGCGAGCACACGTCCCGCCCGTCGCGCGGCTTCGCGAATGCGGTCAGGTGAGGTGATGAACGAGATGCGGAAGAACCCTTCCCCCCCTTTCCCGAACGCGGATCCCGGCATGACGATCACCCCTTCCTCATCCATCAACCGATCCGCGAACGCCGCACTCGGCACTGACGGCGGCAGTGGAATCCAGAGATACATCGCCGCCTTCGGCACGTCGCACGAGAAGCCATTGTCGCGAAATGCAGCCACGGCGGCATCTCGGCGCTCTTTGAAGACCGCCATGTTCTTGGGGACGAACTCATCGTGCACGTCGAGCGCGGCGGCCGCGGCGGCTTGCACGGCGAGAAAAGATCCGGTATCGATGAACGACTTTACCTTCGCGAGCGCGCCGGCGAGCTCGGGCTTTCCGCATGCCCACCCACAACGCCAACCGGTCATGTTGAACGTCTTCGACATCGAATGGAATTCGAGCGCGACGTCGCGCGCTCCGTCGATCTCGAAAATGCTCGGCGGGACGTATCCATCGTACGCCACTTCGGAATACGCGTTGTCGTACACCAACACGATGTCGAGCTCGGCGCACCGGCGAACGACGCGTTCCAGGTATTCCTTGGGCGCCACCGCGGCGGTGGGATTCCCCGGATAATTGAGATAAAGAATCTTGGTGCGCTTCAACACGTCGTCCGGGATCTCGTCGAGGTCGACCAGGAAGCCGTTGTCGGCGCGGAGTTGATACTTGTACGGCGTGCCGTTCGACAAGACCGTGCCGCCGAGGTAGGCGTTGTAACCTGGCTCAGGCATGATGGCGACGTCGCCGTCGTTGAGATAGGCAAACGCCAAGTGCGCCAATCCTTCTTTGGAGCCGATGAGCGGAACGACTTCCGTCATCGGATCGAAGGTGACGCCGAACCGCTTCTTCATGAAGCGGACAATTGCCTCACGAAACGCTGGCAGCCCCATCGCGAATCCATATCGCCCCATCGCGGGCTCACGCACCGCCCCCGTAATCCGCGCGAGTGCCGCCTCCGGGGGCGCCAAATCGGCGTCACCGGCGCCGAGGTCGATCAAATCGACCCCACGCTCGAGGAGCTCGCGTTTCTTAATGGGAATGTTCGCGAGCGGATACGGCGGAAGATTGAGGATGCGTTGCGTATACGGTGGCACTTACGTTCGACTCGTGACAGGGTTACGGACCCGGCTCAGGCCCAGGAGTTCCACTTCGACTTCGTCTCCTGGCGAGAGGCGCCCGACACCGGCCGGCGTCCCCGTCGCCACCACGTCACCCGGCTCGAGCGTCATGACGTTGGAGATATAGGACAATAATGATGGTATGGAGAAGACCATGTCAGACGCGGCACCACGCTGTTTCTCTTCCCCATTCACTCGCGTCACGACGGTCACATTTGTGATGTCCGCTGGTGGTGCGACCTCAGGGCCGATCGCGCAGAAGGTGTCGAATCCCTTGGCGCGAGTCCACTGCCCGTCCGTCTTCTGGAGATCGCGGGCGGTGACGTCATTGAGCGCGCAGACGCCCCGGATCGCCCGAGCCGCATGTTCGGCGTCGACTTGCGTCAGTCGCGCGCCGATCACAATTCCGATCTCCCCTTCGTATTCCACTTGGGCCGACTGCGGCGGTAGGACGATGCTCACGCCATTCCGAATGACGCTGGATGGCGGCTTGAGAAAGAGGAGGGGCTCTTTAGGGACGTCGTTCCCGAGCTCCTTGGCGTGGTCGCGATAGTTGCGTCCCACGCAGACGATTTTTCCTGGACGGTCAGTCATTCGAACGAAACATTACGGCTTGGACACTGAATAGAAGGCTTTGAGTTGCTGGACAATCGTACGCCAGGGCGCGGTCAGCCGCTCCGCCGGCGGGAGACCGTTGAGGAGATCGCGCCCGTAACGTTTGGAGACGACGCGCGGATCTGCCAGTATTACAACTCCCCGGTCGGAAGCGCTGCGTATGAGTCGCCCGAATCCTTGTTTGAGCCGGAGCGACGCGTGCGGAACCATGTATTCCGCAAAGGCGTTTCCCCCGCGGGCTTCGATCGCTTCGCAATGGGCGGCGGTAATGGGCTCCGACGGCACGCGGAACGGGAGGCGCGCGATCACGAGCGCCCGGAGCGCGGCGCCGGGGACGTCCACCCCTTCCCAGTACGACGCCGTTCCGAGCAGAATGGCGTCGTTCGCGGCTTTGAACCGGTCGAGGAGCACCCCTCTCGCATCTTCCCCATGCACCAAGATTGGAAGCCGCGCGCCGATCTCGCTGGCGCGCAACCGTTCGGCGGCGGCGCGCACGTCGCGGTGGCTGGTGAAGAGGACGAACAATCCGCCGCCCGCCGCCGACGCGACGTCCTGCACGATTCGCATGACGTGCTCGAAGTGTGTGGCGGCATCGATGTTCGGTGCGGCCATGTCGGTCGGGACGGCGAGCAGCGCTTGCGCGGGATAGTCGAACGGCGATGGAAAGACGGCCGTCGCGGGCGTGACATCGTCTTCGGTTAATCCGAGCCGGTCGCGGACGAAATCGAATCGGCCATCCGCCGCCAATGTCGCGCTGGTGACGATCGCCGTCTTCACTTTGCGAAAGAGATCGTCGCGAAGAATCGGTGCGAGATCGAGCGGCACCGCGGTGACACTCACGTTCCCTTCGCGCCCTTTCACTTCGACCCAGCGAATACTCGGATCGCTCCCGGCGGAGGGGCGTAACGCATCGGTGAGTGCGTCACCTGCTCCTTCGAGGCGTCGCGCGACACCGCGCAGTTCGTTCAACAGCGGTGCGAGTGCATCGTCGCGGTCGCCGCTACTTTCCAATCGTTCGCGCACGACCGTGAGCGATTCGCTCAAGACGCGAATTTCGCGGAGCACATCGGTGAGCGCCAAGTTGAGACCGGCGCGCCACACCGGATGTCCCGCGAATTCATCGGTGAGGCGGACGACGGAGGCACCACTTTGCTGTAAGAATGCGAGAAGAACGTCGAACAACAGCTCCGACTTCTCACGCGCCGCGCGCACGGATGGCGCGATGCGTTGATTGACGACGTCGAGGCTCGCGGCGCTCAAGAGATCGGAGCGCGCGGACAACCGCTCGACGAGCGCGGCGACCAATCCGCGCCCGCGGCGGTCGAGCCGCGAGAACAATCGCTGCAAGGTGCGCCGAGTGACGGAGGCGCCGAGGTGGGCGGCGGCGGCGTCTTCGAGATGATGTCCTTCATCAATGACGACGCGCGTGTACGGCGGGATGACCGCCGCGTCGCCCCAATTTCCCTGTGCACGACGGACGGCGACGTCGGACATCAACAAATGATGATTGACGACGACGACGTCTGCCTGCGCGGCTTCACGACGTGCCTTGAACAAAAAACATCGCTGAAAATGCGGGCACGCATTCCGCGTACACAGATCCGGCTCGGCGGACACTTCATCCCACACGTCGGGGCGTGGTGGGGACGGAAGATCGCTCAGCGACCCTTCTTCGGTCTCCTCCGCCCATGCGTCCAACCGTGCGACGTCGGCGCCGATGTCGTCCTCGAGGAGCGAGCCGCCGAGCAGTTTGGCTTGCTCGAGGCGCAGAAGGCAGAGATAATTGCGCCACCCTTTCAGAAGGGCGAACCGGACGGAAACGTCATCGCCGAGTGCGGCGGCGAGGAACGGCAGATCTTTGCGAACGAGCTGCTCCTGCAACGTGATGGTGTTGGTGGAGACGACCGTTCGCTGTTTGTTGCGCGCCGCCCATCGAATGGCGGGGATGAGATAGCCCAGCGACTTCCCGACCCCGGTGCCGGCTTCGAGGAGCCCGACACCGCCGTCGTTGTACAGCGTCGCGATGGTCGCCGCCATGTCGCGCTGGCTGGGGCGGTCCTCGTATCGCTGCATGGCCTGGGCGATCGCGCCGTCGGGGCCGAGGTCGTGAGAGACCGAGGCGGGGTCGAGCGGGAGGAGGGGTGTGTCAGCGCCGGTGCCGTCTGCGGCGATCGCGTCATCGTCCAGCGAAAAAAGCCGGCTTGCGGCGGCGAGATCGAGCGGGGCGATCATCGGGGTTTTTTCGGGGGGCGTGGCACCCGTGAAAGGTAACGCCTTACCCCGCCACCGCAGCAGGCTATGTCACCCCGTAGCCGGCGTTGTGGCAGGGGGTCCGAACCAGGTGCTGAGCGCTGCGGTGAGAGTGCCGGGAAGATCCGGCTGCGTCCCATCTTCGACCCACGCCACGTAGCCGTCGGGCCGGATCAGTACCGCGGGAGGTCCCGGGACGACGCCGATCGCGGGAAGCTCCCACACTCCGGTGTACGTGGCGTCGATCAACCGGACACGCTCCGCCCACGGCGTAATGTCGAAGCGGCCAGGCTCGCCGAGATTGAGGAATACCGGCCGAGCATCGTGCAACATAGTGAAGAGCCGCAATGGACCGTTGGCGGTTGCCAGGTCGAGATCGGGCATCCGTCGTCCAAGCAGCGGATGCCCTTCACCAAAGTCGTAGTGGATGCTCAAGCCGGACATCTCGGCGGCAACACGTTTGCGAGGCTCGTCCAAGCGCAGCAGCTCGGACATGTAGTCGCCCAACGCTTTGGTACGATCGTCTGGACGTCGTAACGCGACTTGCGCCATGGTGCTGTGGAGCACGCGCGCCGCAACGGGGTGTCGTTCGGCGTGATAGCTGTCGAGCAGCGTTGCGGGCGACGTTCCCTTCACGACTTGCGCGAGCTTCCACCCGAGATTGACCGCGTCTTGCAGACCGACATTCAGTCCCTGTCCACCAACAGGAGCGTGCACGTGTGCGGCGTCGCCCGCCAGGAACACGCGCCGGTCGCGGTAGGCGACCGCTTGACGAGTCATGTCGGTAAATCTGGAGACCCAGGTGGGACTGTGAATCCCGAAGTCGGCGCCATAGATGGCGATGAGCGCGTCACTGACATCGCGCAACGACGGGTCACCCGTCGATTCGACGTCGGCCTCCGTCAAGACGATGCGCGCACGGAGCGGCCCACCACCGTCTAATTTCCCGATGCCGTGACTCCCGCGCACGTCATGGCGAAATCCCCATTCCGGCGCTTCGGCGAACTCGGCTTCCGCGATCAGCCAGCTCGTCGTGGGATCCCAACCGGCGAACTCGATCCCGGCGGTTTTTCGAATCACACTCCGTCCGCCGTCGCAGCCGATCAGATATTCGGCCCGGAATGATTCGCCATCGGAGAGCGCGACGTCGACGCCGGAGTCATCCTGCGTAAATCCCGTGACGTCGCGCTCATGGTAAACCGGCACGTTCAGCTCACTGACCCAACCGGCCAGGATGCGCTCAATGTGATTTTGCCACAGCCCGAGGAGATAGTTGTGCCGGGTGGGGCAGTCGGTCATGTCCAGCGGGATGTGGAAATGCACGATGTGATGGATTTGTCCCTCCGCCAGGAACCGGTCGGCGATCCCCCGCTGGTCCAGGACTTCGATCGATCGTGCGTGCAATCCGCCGGCGCGCGAACCGACGAGCTCCTGGCTCGCGCGCCGCTCGACAACGGCGACGTCGACGCCGGCAAGCGCCAGTTCGCCCGCCAACATCAGGCCGGTCGGGCCACCGCCGGCGATCACGACTGTGTGTTTGGTCATTGCTCTCCTCCTTCTGCAAGTTCTGGTTTCGGAGAACAACTTTACGGTGGGGACCGGGGCTTGCCGCAAGTCCCGGGGTGTGCGATATCTTATGTGTGGCGAGGCGGGGGCCGCATTCTTCTTCGTCCTACAGCGCCCCGATTGCCGCCTCAGCTAGCTTTGCATTCTTCGCTATACATTCTCCGCAAGCGCGCTGAAGTTGAAATCGTGCACCATCACAGGCGGCACGATCGTCGGCGCGATGGGCCACTCCCCATGCCAGGGAGCATAACCGAAGGCCGTCCGTTCAGCCTGACCAACGGCCACAAGTTTGTTCAAGAAGAAGTACGCCGAATCCATGAAACGGAAATCCTTCACCGCTTTCTCGATCTTGCCATTACGGATCAAGAAACAGCCGCCACTCGTCACGCCGGTCAACAGGCCGCTCTTGCGGTGTACCATGTCGATGTCGGCGACACGATTGACGTAAATCCCTTCCGCACAGTTGGCGATCATCTCGTCGACGGTGAGAAGGGGCCCAGTCTCAGCCGTGAGTCGGAGCGATTCAGGCCACGGGTTTCCCTGCGCCACGCCCGATGTCGCCGCAAAACGCGGAGCGTAGGCGAGATTGGTCAGCCTCCCATGCTCCAGCCATGTCATGGCGTATCGGGGGTCGCCATAGTCCGTGAACGGGAGATAGCCACCGTCCGGGTCGTTGGGGTCCGATCGTAGGGTGATGCGCGTATCCAGGATGCGATCGTGCAACTTGTGGTCGGAGAGCGGCGTGAATCCCATCAGCGTCGCTCCAGCGTCGTAGTCTCGTCCCATGGCACGAACGATCTGCGCCATTGCTGGGCGGCCGAGGATGGCGGTGCGACGTCCAGGCTCGAGTTTGATCGGGTGTGAGGCGAGTCGTGCGAGATGTACGGCATCAGCGGCGATGCGATGCGAGTCCAAGGTCCCCCACGAGCGCGATGCCGCACCCGCCCATCCTGACGACGCCGGACCATCGGGACTGTCGGGGTCCCATGCCGTGACGGCGATCTCTGCGTCGGTACTCTGTCCCGTGATACATGCCCCTTGCTTGTCGGCGTACATCTTGGACTCGGCCGCCACACCGATGAAAGCGGTGCCGGTGAGTCCGGCCTCCAGCACGGGGCGAACGACGGCGGCCGCTACGCCATGACGATCGAGCGACAACGCGCGAGCCGTACCATCAGACCAACTGGTGTTGTGGGGATAGGGCGGTGACGGGAGAGGCATCGAGCGGGGCGTCGGAGCGGGATCGCCCGGTTGTTCGTGCGCAATGCGCTCGAGATACTGCACCGCCCGGTGCAACGTGTCAGGATCGATTTGATTGATTCGAATGCCGATTTGACCACGTCCGCCGAAGCCGAGACGTAAGGCGAGCTGCAGTGTGTCGCCACTATCGGTGAGGCGGACATGATTCCGCGAAACGCGTGTAATTCCCGCGGCGCGATGCGTCACCGTGACGGATGCGACATCGACGGTCGTCATGTCAAGGATCTGGTGCGCGAGTGTCGTCAGTGCATCGGATGACAGGACAGGAGACGTTGGTGTATCAGGAACGACTGTCGTTTCACGCATGGGGGCTATCCGTGCACGTCGGTTTGCATCACGTCGATCTCCTTGCACAATGCGGCGGGTGCCGTGAGTGGATGCCGAAACGTCTCCCATGGCATCCCTTTGTACGTATCCACGTCAGCAGTTCGCATCGTCGAGCCGTCGCCCAACGCGACCAGTCCCTTCTCGAACAACGCCTTGGTCGAGAACGCGAGCCAGACGTTGGAAAGACGCGCAACCGGGAGGCCGCGTTGGATTTCGACCGTGATGTTTGGGCGCATGTATCCGCCTGTCAGTCCCGGACTAGCTATTACCTCGGCGCCTCCGAGCAACAGAAAGCCGTGCGACATGTCGCGTGTGAGCGCGCCGATGGTGGTGCCTTGCTCCCCGGGAGCCACGCGAACGTCGCCGCCGGACGCCATGGGAATACTCCCTGGCGTCGGCGCGACCAAGCACCCGCGCGATCGCAATGGCGTGCCACGCCGGCGATACCAGTCGGCCAACACAGGCGCGGTCTCTCGCGTCGTGTAATAATCGACCACATGCCCCTTGTCGACGAGCGAAAACGTTTCAGGCGTGACCCCCTCGTCGTCCCAGCGTACAGCGGTCGCCGACGGCGTCTCTCGTCCCGACGTCATGGTGAGCAACGGCGAGAACGCCGGTTTGGACGCCGTGACAACTTCGGCAATCGGGGTCAGGAAGCTACGTCCCGAGGCCTCGATTTCATTCCCCACCGCCCGGTCACTGTCGAGCGCGAGACTCACCGTGTGGCCGATGACATTGGCCATGACGTTGCCGTCGAACACCACGGGATACCGACCAACATCGGAAAAGCGGCGAAATGGCAGCGCGCGCCATCGAATCGTCTCCTCCGCGATTTCGGCCATGCGTGTTGCAATATCGGAGCGCAACGCCGCCTCGAATCCGGCGCTGGTCCAACCGAACCCTGGCACGGTGAAATCGACGGTGTCGAGCATGTTGTGTGGCAAGGTGGCCGAAACGCTCAGGGTGAGTCCGCCCCGCGTGGTCGTTTGTGTCACGAGCGACCCATTGGTGGCCGCGAACACACGAGTCTCGACGCCCCAATAGACCCCGCCGTTTCCGCTTACGAACCCCAACCGGTCGAGCATGAGCCCCAACGACGCAGTCAATCGCTGATAATCATCCACTGTGACTGAGAATGGATCGATCGCGACGGGACTCTCCCACACACCACGAACGACTGGCGCCGAAATCGAATCCGAGATCGAGTCTACGACGTCGATGGCGGTCGTATGCGCGGATCCCGCCACCATCGACCGGAATCTCGCATTGGTCTCAGCCGCCACATGAGCCCCGAGTGTGGCACTACGGGCCGCGGCCGCGACGGCGTCCGTCGTCAGAATGGTGCCATGTTGAAAGCTCCACGCGTCGCGCACGCGTGCGCGAACCCCATACCCCAAGGCGATCTGCACGCTTGGCGGGTAGATTTCTCGTAGCACGCCAATGCGAATGTCGGCGTAGTCCGCGCCTCCCTGACGCGCAGCGTCGACGGCAACGAGCGCCAACGCACGAAATTGTTCGGCGGCCGGAGACTCCGGAAGACACGAGGCCACCGTGACACGAGACGTACGTCGCGCCGTCGGGAGTGCACGACTGATGAACGCCATCCCCTCACTGCGTGCGCCAAGCCCAGCACTCGTGAGGGCCGCTACGCTCGTCGTCAAGAATTGTCGTCGAGAAACTGACATGAAAATCGAGAAGCGAACGTCAGTGCCGAGGTGAAGCAGTCGATGGATCCGCGTTGGCGGGCGCCGAAACGTTCGCGGCGGAATCCACCTGCGTATTGGCGACCCACTGTTCGATCCGATGCCGCAGTGCCGCCTCCTGCGCACGTGTGTTGATGTCGAACGTCGCCCGAATTTGGCCTCGTGCGTCGACGAGCACGAAACTCCCGACGCGATACTGGTAGACCGATGTATCGAGCGGCGAGCGATCTGGAACGTAGCCGACGCCGTCCCCCGTAAGGACCGAAATGGGATGCCTCGCCCCAGCCCAAATGGCGACCGGCATCGTGAAGTGGCGGAGATCCACCAAATACCGGCTGAGCCAGGCGATCTCATTCTGCGGCGTCGCCAGCACCGTTCCAGTATACCCGCGCGTGAACGTCACGAACACGCCGTCAGCTCGGTCCGGGAACAAATGTTGCACTCGATTCAGGATCGCCAGTCGTGGCCCGTCATTGAAGTCGCTCAACAAGATGAGGTGGACCCGTCCGTCGGCGAGCGAAACCGTCCGCGGCGCCGCATGCAGAACCGTATCCGACGTGTTGAGCCAACGATGCGCGATGAGGGACGGCGCGGGCGTCCCCAGCAGCGCGAACGATTCGGCGATTTGACGTATCGATTCACGGGTCGACGCCGCGAGGCTGGCCATCCGCGCCGATCGGACCGACGCCGGCTCATTCGACAACCACCCTGGAGGGACGGTGCCGGCGGCGGCGATCGTCCGCGCCCCCAACGAATCGATCGCGCGCGTTCGCCGCGCATCGTCTGCCGACGACATGATCGGACTGACGGCAGCAAAATAGGTTCGCATGATGACGGGCGACCGCTCGTCGGGATCGAACCGCGGCGCGAGGGTGAACACATCGGTGGCGTGGGGCATGACGCGCGAGCCCAGGCCAATCGCGTCATATGTGGCCATCAGCGTATCCTCGCCTTTCCAGCGACGATAGAGCGCCTGTGTGCTATCGTTGGTTGCCCGATAATTGGCCGGAAATCCCGCCAACGCTACGCCCCGCAGTTGCGCGACATAGTGTTCGGCGATCGCCAGGTTTCGGGAGAGCCGGATCGAATCCTGACGTTGGTCGCTGAACGTCATCACGGCCTCCGTCAACACATATGCCCGCGCGCCTGGCGCGGTGGCCACCTCGGCGAGGCGTGCGTCGAACAGCCGTTGAGCCAACGTATCGTCGCCGGCCCGTGCCGCGACTTCGGCGAATGGCACCAGCTGCCACCCTGTAACGCCAGAATCATGTTGCGCGGCAAGTTGCCGCAACCGGGCGACCCATTCGGAGGCGCGTGCTCGCCGCAGCCGAGCCAGCGAATCGGCGGGATACGCGTCGCCACTCGGGGGAAAGACCGACTCCAATTGCCCTTCGTACACAAGGAGATCAGCTAAAGCGAAGTGAGCCGTCACCGGCACGCTGGCGGTCGAACCATCGCGCCGCGCTGTAGTCCCGGTCACCGCCACAGGTGGAACGGTTCCGAGCGGGCGGACCGCGGGGAGTACGTCGAATAACGTCGATGTAATCGATGAGGATGTCGGGGTCCGTTCCTGCGCGGATCCGGACACCGGGATGAGATACCCTACCCCGAGCGCCGCGATACACCTCACAATAGCGATGGTGACACGCCGGCCCCACTGAACACGACTCGGCGGCAATCGCCGAGTGTTCGCAGAGGACCGGCGTGGCAACGAACGTGTCATCGCGTCGTGCACCCCGATGTGATCTGTGGGTTGTACCGCGCCTCGCTCGACTGAATGAATGGAATGGCGGTCGCCGTCCCGTATTGCTGGCCAAACATCGGATATGGACCCGTTGGGAAAACACTTTCGGGCGCGCGTCCATAGTTTCGAATCAATCGGCGCAGATCGCCGAGCCGGTGGGCGGTCAAGTACAACCAGAAGGCACGCTCGCTGTACATCAAGTCGACTCGGCTATTCGTCGTTCCCGGATCTGTCAACGCTGTCATCGCAGGGGTGACGTTGGCACGCAACGCGTTCAAAATCCCCAGCCATCCACTGATATCACCGGCATTGAGCGCCGCCTCGGCCTGAATGAGCTGCGCTTCGAGCCCGCTTGCGATGATCATCGGATCGTTCAAGCCATATTTGGTTTGATCGTAAAGCGAATCGGCGGGATTGGAATATCGCGTCTGATAGTACAACGTTCCAACACGAGGATCTTGCGCCGAGACGAAGGGCATTCCATTTCCCCACTCCTGATTGCCAACCGCGAACTGTTCGTTGGTGCCGCCGCTGTTGACGTCCCACGCATAATATTGCCCCGCAAAAATATTATTCCCGAGATCTCCGCCGCCGCCAACTGAATATGTAAACGTCGCCGGAACGTTCGCCACGGCCGCGGCCGCTTCCGAATATTGTCCCAAGTCGAGGAGCACGCGTCCTTTCAACACATTCGCGAAATTCACATACTGCGTACTGTCTTGAGCCTCGGCCAGCGCCGAGTCGATCTGCACCAGGGCGAACTTGAGCGCGGAATCCGTCGTGAACGGAGCGCTATAGACCGGAATGTTGTTGACAATATCGTTGATTGGGAACCCCGGGCAGACATCCTCCGCGATTTGAACGACGGCATAGGCGCGTATGGCATACAGTTGCGCAAGATAGTCCCCGCGAAGGGAGTCGGGGGTATACGACCGGACCGCCGGAATTGCAATACTGGCCTTGGTAAAGACATCGTCCCACGCGCCGAGATGCGGGTCGTCCGTACCAAACCCGAGAAACTGTGCCTCGTATCCTTGGCTATCGCGTCTGTCGAGGTACACATATTGATCCGGAAGGTACCCAACCGGAAGGTCGACCGTCCGCTCGTCCGTGAAGATCGCGACGTCATTGGCGAGCGTCGCTGCCGCGCCGTTGAAGCGCACGAACACGTTGAGGCGGCGCGCGTTTGCACCCGCGGCGTTGGCGATGTCCTTGTCTTGGACCAACGTCGGATCACTGACGTCGAGGAGGCCGTGACACCCGAGCGACACCATGAGTGTGGACAGCATCGACAGGGATCGCACACGGCGCCACCAACGTGGCGCGCGGTCATGCGTCAGAGACTGGAACGAAGTGAAAGACACACGATGCATGGTTGGCTCGCGAGGGTTACGGTGTGAAGTCGAAGCTGATAGACCACGAGCGCGCCAGCGGAATGCCTGTTGCGCCGGCCGTGTTGCTGCTGTGTCCACGCGTGCCAGCGCCCGGCGTGCTTTCTGGATCCGACCCATCGTAGTGGGTCCACAGCGCCAAGTTGCGCACTGAAAAATTGATGGTCCCACGACTCATGAAGGCGAGGCGCATGAGTCGCGTCGGAAGGTCGGTCGAGACTGTGAACTCCCGCCACCGCGTGAAATCGCCGCGCTCGTAAAAGCCGTGGTAGCCGAGATACCTGGCCTGTTCCAGAAGGGGATACCCTTTCACGAGGAGCGCCTTAGTGAAGGCACCGGGATCCTGCGCGTTCTGAACGATGAAGCCGGTCTGCCGATCGAACATCGTCGACAGTCGAACGCGATCCCCGAAGACGTTGACCATGGGCGTCAACGTGAAGGTGTGCGGCGGATAGAACACACCAAGAAACCGCGTTACACTGTCGAGAACAATTTCGTTCGGGAGGACGATTCCGTCGGCCACCCCGCCGACCGTATCGGCGACGCCAATGATGGGATTGTCGAACGTCGACCCCAATGGATATCCCACACGATACTCATCACCGCCTCCGTTGGAGACGGGGATCTCGCTCCCCAAGCTCAGAAGCTTGCTCGTGTTGTACGCGTATGTGAACTGGAGCGATCCACGCGCCATGCGTGTCTCGAACAGCCGCGCGTCGACGGTGGCCTCCACCCCGCTGGCTGAAACCGTCCCGACATTTCCCCACCGCGACGGAACCCCCTGTGGATCTCGCAGCACTTGCAGCTGATCCGTCGTCCGCCGTCGCCACCACGTCAAACCCACGTTCGTGGTTCCGGCGAACAGCGTCGCATCGCTCCCATACTCCGCCTCCCGCGACCGCTCGGGGCGCAAGTCGGGATTCGCCAACAGACTGCGGTCATAGATATTGTATGTCTGCCCGTTGATGACGACTGGATTGGATCCGATAGCCCCCAACTTCATCGCAGACGTCGGATACCGGCTCGCCGCGCCGAAAGAATAGCGGAACCGAAGCTCGTCGACGCCGGGAATCTTCGGCATGAACGGTTCTTCCGAGGCGATCCACGAAAGCCCGACTTTGGGGTACGGCCGCGCATGATATGCATCACCAAACGAGGTCGCGCCATCGAGTCGGAGTGCGCCAGTCAGGAAGAGGCGATCGTTCATACCGAGGACTTCCTCGCCATAGCTCCCGAGCGTCACCGCCTCGCTCCAGAGTTGATGGACAATGAGCCGCGTTGCCGTGCTGATCGACGAGCTCCCCGGCGCAAGATTGAACCCCGACGAGTTGAGTCCGTCGAGATGAGTATACGTGTATTGTGTGCCCACGGACGACCGGAAACTGAAACGGCCGGGGTGCGCCAACGCCGTTCCTCCAAAGGTCACGGTCCGCCCTGTATTGTCCCGTCGGTAATCTCGAATTTGACCGGGGTCATTGGCATCGCTGCTCCCCCGGGGTTGAATCGCCCGATCGATCGTGCCGTCCAAGTCGATTCCCGCTGTCCCGTTGAGATTGAGCCATTCGAACGGATGGACCGTTCCGTTCACATTCCCATCGAACCGATGGATATGTTGCTCGGATGTCCGGATGAACACCACACCACTCGAGTAGTCCGGCGGCACACAATACCGTGTGGAATCAGTTTGGCTGCACCCCGGCATGAATACGCCGCCATACCCCAAGCTGCCACTTTGTTGGTAAATGTTTGCGTTCATGGAACGTTGCAGCCCTTGGGAATAGCTCGCCGCCAGTCCAACCGCCGTTTTGGTATTCGGAGTCGCCAACACATTCGAATGCACAGTGAGTGTCTGTTGCACATTCGGATTCCGAATCGCATCACTCAGGGTGCTGGTGCCAAGCTGCTGCCGGAGCGCCTTGGCCATCAGTGGTGGAATCGTCAGCGAGCCGGTCTGCGAGTCATATCCACCCGACACGAAGTAATGCAAGACGTCCGTTCCGCCGCCGACGTCGGCGCCATACTGCCACTGTGGCCGCGTCTTGGCGATGACTTGGACATCAGGCAATGTCGAAGCCGATGGGGCCACGCCGACACTGTCCAGAACACACCCCCCATAAAATTGCGAGACCAACGTGCAACTATACTGCACCGTCTGCCCGGTGCTAGGGTCGTGCCCCCACCCCCAGTAACCCGTCGATGGGCGAAGGGTACGCTGGCTCGAGATGTCGGACAGCCTAGGATGTGCGTATACGTGCCATTGCGTCTTTCCGGCCTTGCCACGCTTGGTCGTGATCAAGATCACCCCATTGGCCGCGTCCGGTCCGTAGAGCGTCGATGCCGACGGCCCTTTGACAACCTCGACCTTCTCGATGTCGTTGACGTTCAAGTCGTTGAGCGGGCTCCGTGGCTCCGCGCCGAACGGACGGAGATCCTCGAACGCCGTCGCGCCGTTACTGGCGTCGACGATGGCGTTCGTACTCTTGTAGCGCACGCCGTCAACAATCACGACCGGCTGCGGGTCGAGCGTCGTCGTCGTTTGGCCGCGCAACCGGAGCGCGACTTCCCCGCCCGCCATGCCGCCATTGCTCGTGATGACTTGTAACCCCGGCACACGCGCGGTCAACAACTCCGCCACGCTCGTGATCGGTGCATTCTTGACGAGCGAATCCGCATTGATCGTCGCGACGACGTGCCCAAGCTCGCGATACCGTTGTTCGCCTGTGGCGGTCACCACGATCTGATCGAGCGTATTCACCGTGCTCGCGTCGAGAACTACGTCCAGGGTCACGGTCTGATCGTCGGTCACAGTGACTCTCTTAGTTGCTCGCGTGAACCCGACGGCCCGCGCCACCACCCGATGCTCCCCGGCTGGCACTCCGTTTAGCACGAAATGCCCCTTGTCGTCGGTACGCACCGTGGCACCGCTGTCGTCCAACGTCACCGTGACGCCGCGGATCGGCCGGTGCGACGTTGCCGCAGTCACGGTCCCGCTGATGATCCCCCCCCGGCTCGCCTCGTTGTCGGTCCGCTGAACGCTCAACCCGCCGTTCGTGATCGGAACGACATGGAGATGCGTCGACGCAAGTACCTGCGCCAGCACGAGACGCAACGGAGTCGAATCGGCACGAATCGATACCGGCGTCACACAGTCGTCGAACACGCGCGTTTCGTAGTAAATACGCGCCCCGGCAATCTGCGCCGCGGAATCGACGGCGGCGCGAACGGAGACGCCGCGCATGTGGAGCGTCACCTTGCGATCCAAGATGGCGTTTGCACGCATGGCGTTTGCACGCGCGACGTCACTCTCGGGCCGAGTATCGCGCGCCGCGACGGATCCTTGCGCCAGTAGATTCCCGCCGACCAGCACGATCGCACCACTGGCCAGATGCACCGCCAGGGTAATACCGACCACGCCGCAGCGGCGCGCTCGAACTGACATCATCGTCCAACCTCCAACGGATGGTGAATGAGATCCTGCCGTTCCTGCAACCGCGGCGGTGCGCTCTGGCGCGACGTCCGCGTAGTCAATGTGATGATCGGCGACTTGCCTGGTGAGCTGTCATACGTGATACCGATGTGCAACACGTCCTCGAGCGTTGCCAACGCCACGGAGAGATTGTCGCCCGCAAAGGTCCCCGTGACCAACCGCCGCGCCAGCACCGTGTCCGGGACGCGCATGTCGACCGCATACCACCGCCCCAGCTCGGCGAGAATCTTCTCTACGGGAACATCACGGAACCGCAACGTCCCTTGCGTCCATTCCGTCTCGGCGACAGCATCGTTCGTGCGCACCACTGTCGGGGTCGAATCCGTCAACTGCGCCACCATGCCGGCGGACAGAACGATACGTCCTCGCGGTGAGCTCACCGCCACTCGTCCTGTGACGACGGCAACCTGGAGTCCCCCGCCGACGGGGTCACTCCGGACGTCGAATCGCGTTCCGAGAACACGCGTGGAGACTTGCCCGGTATGCACGACGAACGGGGCGGTCGGACGCTCGACGACGTCGAAGTACGCTTCTCCAGACACCGACACTTCGCGACCGCGCGCCCCGAATTCGGTCACCGTCATGTTGGTGTTGGGCGCGAGCGTCACATGGCTCCCGTCCGTGAGCGTGATGCCGCGGATTTCCCCGGCCCCCGTGACATACCGGGGCTGCCCGTACGCAGCAATGGTATTCCTGGAGTGCCATAGGACCGCGATGACGCCACACACCGCGGCGGTCACCAGCACCCCAGTCCATCGCGCCATGGCGCGGCCCCGTCCCCGATGCATTCCTCCGGCCAGTCGTCCGTAGGATCGAGGTGCGGTAGCAGGGGGGGTAACAGCGCTGGACAGATCCTCGCGGACGTGCGTGAGGACGGTGTCGATCGCCGCCGCCCTGTCCCAATCGCGGGTGTCTCCCCGCGTACGAGATTCCAACGCCTCCCGCACCCGCCGTACAATGTCCGGATGTCCGGGATCCAAGGCGATCCATCGCTCGACGATCACCCGTTCGTCTGAGGTGCAGACGCCGGTGAGATAGCTCTCGAGCAAGAACCAGTCGATCATCGAATTCGCGCTCACAGAGAGAAAACGTCTGCGGCGCGAATTTGTCTTACCGGGATTTCTTCGGGAGCACTTTGCCGGGAGTGTGCGTCATGGCCATCGCCCCGCCAGAGCATCGGCGTAGATCCGGAGCGCCGTGCGAAGCTGGGCGTACACGGTCTTCGGCGCGACACCAAGCACCGCCGCGATTTCTGTCGGGTCGAGTTGATCGTCGAAGTACAGGAGCAACACTTCGCGCACGCGCGGGGTCAGCGTCGCCGCGACGGCGTGAACGAGTCGATGAAACTCATCGCGTTCGACCTCACCTTCCCCCAAATTGACGTTGGACGAGGAGGCGTCGGCATATTCGCCGGTGAGGCGTTGCTCCAACGACGCCGTTCGTGTATCGTGCCGAAGCGTGTCAATGGCTCGATTCCGGGCGACGCGCGATAGGTAGGCACGCAACGTCGTGTCCAACGCCAACTGCTGCCGATGTTCCCAGAGCTTGATGAACGTTTCCTGGGCGATGTCGCGCGCGAGATCGCGAGACGGGACGTACCGATACGCCAGCGCAGCAATCGCATCGAAGTGCTGCTCCATGACTTCTCGCAGGGCGCGCTCATCATCCGCACGAAGCCGGGCAATCCAATCGGCGGTCACGCTGAAACAGTACGCCGCCGCACAGCCCCGCGCAATCGGACAATTTATTCAGACCGCATCAGCGAGCGCGGAGAAGTTGAAGTCCTCGACCATGAATGGCGGGACGATCATCGGGTGACGCGGCCACGGAAGCTGCCCCTGTGCATCGAGCGGATCGTAGTCGGGATTCCCCGGCGGTGTGTAGCCGAACGCGGCCCGATGCGTCGGTCCGATAGCCACGAGCTTGTTGAGGATGAAAAACGGCGACTCGAGGAATCGAAAGTTTTTGACGGGGCGATTGATCTTTCCGTCCTTCACGTAAAAACAGCCATCGCGTGTGACACCGGTCATCATCCCGGTCCGTGCATCGATCATGTCGACGCTGGAAAAGCGATTGACGTAGATCCCCTCCTTGCACTGCGCGATCATCTGCTCGAGTGTCGTCGTCCCTCCTTCGATCCGAAGTGAATACGGCCGCGACGTATATGCTTTTCCTTTGGTCATGGCGTATCCGACGCCGTATGCCATGTCTTTCAGCACACCATTCTCGACCCACGTCTTTCCAGGGTTCGCGAAGGGACCGTTGCTGCTCGGATATCCACCATCCGGATCCCACGGATCAGATCGCATCGTGATGCGCGGATCGAACACGCGCTGATGCAACTTATTGCCACCAGCGGGTGATTTGGAAAACGCGGTACGCCCGTTGTCCGTTTCCTCCGCGTCGAACTCGTAATTGAGATATCGCATCATCTGCGCGACCGCGGCGGGGCCTAAAATCGCCGTACGGCGGCCGGGTTCGAGTGCCACCGCGCCAGTATTTTTGATACACATCTCCGCCGCGTCGTTGGCGATCGACGCGACGTCGATCAGCGACCAATCGCGGTTCGCCGCGCCGGCCCAGCCGGAGCTGCGCCCGTCAGCGCTTCGCGCCGTCATGGTGACTTCACAATCGGTTTGCTCGGAGTAGCCGTGTAACGCCTCGCGCGTGAGCACCGATTGCGACTTGGCAATCAGCCCGACAAACCCCGCCGCACGCAACCCTCGGCGCGTCACCCCGTGAATCAGTGTCGGGACCGCCGTGTTGCGCGATTCGTGCATCGCCGTGATCGTTGCCGGACGCCACAAATCGGCGGGCTTGATCTCATCTTGCACCGTCGGCGCGGCGGTGATCGCCCCTTCATCATTCCCCATCTGGGCACGAGCCATGGCGTCGGCGCGTTGCACGAGCGCCCGCAACGTTCCTTCGGTGACTTGATTCGTCCACAACCCAACACCGTTCCTGTTGTGATCGGTGACATCGATCATCAACTGGATCGTGCTTCCGTCTTCAGTGGCAAGCACTCGATCGTTCGCGATCCGCGTGACGACGCGCGCCGAGTGTTCGATCGTGATCCAGGCTTGATCCAGTGTGGTCATCGAGAGGATGACTTCGCTCAACTTCCGCATCTGCGCCTCGGTCATGACCGGACGCTCGGGCGACGGGACGAACCCGGTGAGCCGCGAGAGGTACGACGATGTGTGGCTCACAATGCTCTCCCGGTCGAGACGACGTTGATTCCACCGAAGAAGGCGGCTGGCGCGGTCGTCGCATGGAGCGCCGAAAACCAGGGCTGACCTTTGTACAAGCGGCTGTACTCTGTACGTATCGTGCTCGCATCGCCTAAGGCTTTGAGCGATTTCCACAGGGCTTTCGTGGAGAACTGCAACGCGGTCTCGCCAAGACGCCGCACGACTTTCCCACGCTCGATTTCGAGCATGTCGGCCCACGAAAATTGCCCACCAGCATATTGCTGATCCGTGGACACTTCCCGAATCTCGCGAACGAGAATACCATGCGTGAGCTCTTTGCACAGATCATCGAGCGACGCGGTCGATGATGCCGGCGCCATCGTGACGTGTGGCGCACGAACGAGCACGGGGTTCTCGGGATCAGGTGCCACAGAGCAACCATGCGAGCGAAGCGGGCGTCCTTGTTTGGCGTACCATGCCGCGAGTGCTGGAGCCGTGCACCGCGACGTATGGAAGTCCACGATTCGTCCGTTCTCGATCACTGCATAGGGTTCGGGAACGACACCCTCATCGTCCCATTGCGCGCCGAGCATCGAGGGGAGCGGACGATCCGCGGAGACATTGACGAAGGTGGGAGCGATCTGGCTTCCTAGAGTCTCCTCGAGCGGAGCGAACAAGCTCACGCCAGAGGCATCGGCCTCTTCGCCCAACACACGATCGAGCTCCAATGCGGGGGAGATCGTCTCCCCAAAAACTTTCGCGGTTGCGTATCCGTCGAAGACGACCGGATATCGTCCGACAGGAAGTGGCCGCCGCGGGAGGCGTGCCATGCGTGTGCCATCTTCGGCCGCGACTTTGATTCGTTCGGAGATCCCCGGGACCAACACCATTTCATATCCGCCGGCTCCAGCGATGATCTCTGGCGGACGAACCGACGTAATTCCCATTCCCCGATCACCGCCGCCACCGAAGCCGGCGCTCCCTGTGCGGAGTGTCTGCGTCACCATCGTCCCTTCGGTCGTCGCTATCGTGCGCCGTTCGCGATTCCAGCGGAAATTGTGGACGTAGATGGCGAGATCGAATGCGGGAAACGAGCCGACGGAACGGCTCAGCGTCGCGGCGTACGCATTCAGCAGCGCGAGCTGTTCTTCCGCCGGAACGACGAACGGATCGATCTTGATGGGCGTCTCGTACCGCCCGGTGACCGTCGTCGCCGGGGCGAAATCGGCTTTGGTCGCGACGCCCGCCCGCGCCACACCTTGCGCCGATGCAACCGCTTCACGCGCCGTGCTCGCAATGGCGTCGATGGAGGGAACGGTTCCGTGCGCAAAAGCCCAGGCGCCGTCGACGAGGACGCGAACGCCGTAACTGAAATATTCGGCGAGGAGAACGCCGGGGCTGAAGATGTTGAACGTTTGAATGATCGAATACGTTTGCCGCTCGCCGAGCCGAACGTCGGCGTACGTTGCGCCCGCGGAGCGCGCGGCATCCATCGCGGCCGCGGCGAGCTCTTCCAACGCTGCTGGAGGGGCGAGCTCGTCGGGCATCTGCGCCTCACCAGACGATAACCCATGCACAGACATTGCGCGTAACGGCGCATGCCGTGCCGCGACGAGCAATCCAGCCGCCCGCGACGTCGTGCGTAAAAAGGCACGCCGAGAATATGGAATCATCGGATCCTCACGTTCCGGACGCCGGCGCGACACCGTGGTGCGCTTCGGTGAGCAGTTGCGTGAGGAGCTTTTTCAATCCCGGAATCTCACTCGGTCCGATCGACGCATAGACGCGGCGAATGATCCCCTTCCCGTCGATGACGAAAGAGCTCGACACACCGACGATCGGATAATTCTTGAGATTCGGACCGCCGGCGTCGAGCGGAGTGATCCCGTCATCGGCGTTGCGTCCTTTCGTCCCTTTCCAAATGGCGATCGGAATCCGAACCTTCAACCGGTCCACGTACACCTCGCGAAGATGTTGGGCCTCGACGTCGGATTCGACGAGCTTGTTCCCCCAAAACCCGATCGTCCATGCGGTGCCGATAACTTGGACTTGTGGCATGTCGTCCTGCAACCGCTGCAACTGCCGGAGCGTTGCGAGGCACGACGGGCACGTATAGTTGCTCACATCGAAGACACGAACTTTTCCATCGGTCACCGATACCATTTGTGAATCGCTCGACGGCATGTTCAGCCAGTAATTGGCGATGATGTTCGATGCCTGCTTCCCAACCATGTCGGAGTGGCTCGTCAGCTGCTTGAGACCGTCGACGTATCCCATCTCCATGTAGGTGAAATCCTTGTCGAGCGCGAGGACTTCGGGCGGCGCTTTGGCCCCCTTCGCCAATAACGCATTGTACGCGTCGATTTGCGCACGCCCATTTGGGCGCGCTGCAAGCGCTTCGACGACGTCCGAATAGATACCACCACCTTGCTTCGGAGAGAACACCGGCCCCCGGTCGACATAATCGATCCGGCTCACGAGCTCGGCGGCGGCCATGCCGTGTTGCGCCACGCGTTCGAGCATTCCGGCGCCATAATAGGCTTCGATCAAGAGCCGATGCGCTTCGTGCTGCCAGTACGCATATGACGGACCGAGCGCGGTCAGCGAGGCCACGTACGGCTCAACCGATGGAAGGAGCGCCGGTTTCTCTGCGCCAGCATACGCGCGGATGATGTTCAAGTACGTGTATCCGCGCTCTTCCCTCGTCAGTCCCGGCGTCGCCAACCGCTCGTCGAATTTGGCTTTGGCTTCCGCCGCATCCCCGGCCGCCATGTACAGCGTGCCGTACGGATCGACTTGAATCCCGCGAATCTGTTTCGTCGCCAACTCGCGGAGCCATTTCTGCGCCTCGGCCTGCGCAATCGCCCGAATGGAATCGACGGGTGGCTGCTCGGTCATGATGGTGATCTTCTCACTCGCGCGCGCTCGGCGAATGTTCACCCGCTCCAATGCCTCGTTCACCTGAAGTGAGGATTGATTGACGACAGGCCCCGTGATCGACGCCGGCGGCGGCGCGAATGCCAGAGGCGCAGACGATGCTTCTGCGGATGTCGGCGAGGACGCGGATGGCGTGGATGAAGGTCCCGCCTGCGCCTCGAGCCGCATCGCGGCTCCGAGGAGCGCGACCCCCGAGATCGCGCTCCAGATACGAACAGTGTCCAACATGATCGTTCCCAGCGAACAGTGAAAGCCTGATGGAAGCTGGTACGTATCCGGCATTAGAACCGGATGCGCAGCCCAGCCCGCGTTTGCCGCCCGAGCGTCGCGCTTCGGGCGGAGAAGTCCTGCGTGTAGTAGTTCCCGACGTTTTGCATTTCGAGCACCCCTTCGGCGATCGCCGAGAAGCGTCGCGACGCCGTCAAGTCGGCGAGCATGTATCCTGAGTTGTAGCTGATGTACTGTGCATCGCTATAGTTCCATCGGTCGCCCTGTAACCGAACGCTCGTGTTGAAATGGTCGAGGAACATTTGGTCGTCGCCATTCCGGAACTGCGCGTTGCCCGTAAGATTGACCGACACCGTCGTGACCGCATTAGTGTACGTTACGCCGAGTCCCCAGGTGTGTTCGGGGAGGAAGGAGAATGTCGAGCCAGGGAGGAGCTGCCGATTGCCCGTGTGCGCAAAGAGTGACCGGAGGCTTGGCGTGACCCCAATGGTCCGGCTCTTGGTCCAACTGTACGTTCCTTTCGTCGTGAACGGACCGGCGGTGAACGAACCCTGTAATTCCCATCCTTGGTTCCGAATGCTGGCCGCGTTCACGTTTTGCGTCATCCACGCATACGCATACCCATTTGCATCGTAACTGGAGCACCACGATGGGATGTGAATCTGCATGATGACATCGCATGTCGCGAAGACGATGATTGGATTCGGTTGGAGCGATCGAACACTGTCGATCCCTTCGACCGGAGTAATGAGTCCGTCGACCGTCTGATTGTATCGTGTGACGACGAGCGACGCGCGATTCCCAAAGTACAGTTCCAATCCCCCTTCACCGCCTTGTTGGAACTCCGGCGCCAACGCCGGGGTCGCGAGACGGCTATTATATTGTCCGTAGATGTCCGTCAGGAACGACGGCGCCGCTTCGGAACGCTTCTGATCGGGGCCAGGGGGGCGCGTCGACCGGCCGTAGCTCGCCCGAAGCTTTGCGGTGACAGGACCGACGTCGTTGGTGTACGTCACACCATACCGCGGCGCGTACGACGGCATCGCTTCGTCACCAAACGCGGGATTCCATTCGGCGCGCAGTCCGTACGTGAAGAAGAGCTTGTCGACGAATCCCAATTGTCCCTGCACGAAACCGCCGGTATTGTGCAACGGCTGGCGCGTCGCAGAAACCGAGCTGAGATTTCCCGTCAAACTCGGCGTCGATGCGCGTACGGACGTCTCGACACCTTGCCACCCGTCGACACCGAAGGTCACGGTCGCTTGCGCCAACGACGTCAGCGGAGCTTTGGCGACGGTCGCGAAACGAATCGAGCGTTTGTCGTTGTTGTTTTGTGTCAGATACAGGGTCGAATCGGCGACCCACATGTGCACGATTCCAGTCTGGCGATACTCGTCGGTCGAATTGTCCTGGCCAAGGACCAGCTCGTTCGACCACCAGCTCGTCGGTGCATAGTTGAAGGTTGCACCGATCGTCTGCGCGCTCAGCGTATATTGTTGCGGCGCGGTGAGCCCCTTGAACCCGACGCCCCAATAGCCGTCGGCCTCCGCCATGGTCACCGTCGGCTCGCTGCTTCCATGCGAATGATTTTGCGTCCCCGTCTTCCGAATCGACACGTCCGTCGTGATCGCACCGGCGGGAGTCGGCGTGATCAGTCGCGCACCACCGAATGCGTTGAGTCGGGAGACTTCTTGCGACGGCGTCCACGGGCCGACGTAATTCCACCCCGCCCCGACATTATAGGAGATATGCCCTTCGACGCCACTGACCTGCGCGGAGTGATCGTGTTGCACCGTCAATGCACGGGTGGTATTGGTCTGGAGGAAGCCGCTCATGAGACTGAGCGTCAATTGCGGCTTCGACGTCGAGCCCCGCTTGGTGAAGATTTGCATCACCCCGTTGAGCGCGTTCGAGCCGTAGATCGTCGACGCTTGTGGCCCCGTGAGAATCTCGATCCGCTCGATGCTCTTGGGGTCGATCTGCGACAGGAACTTGGGATCGGCCATCTCCACACCGTCGACGTATGTCTTGATCGGATTCGTGTAATTCTCGGTCCCAGCACTATACCCGAGCGACGTCGCGCCACGAGAATACATCGTCACTTCGCCCAGCCTCGATTGACTTCCCGTGTTCAGTGCGAAGACGCCAGGCACGTCACCACGGAACAGTTGATCGATGCGCGTAATCCCCCGTTCCTCGATCTGCTTCGCCGTAATCACCGTAATCGCGCTCGGCACGGCCTTGAGCTCCGTTGGGATGACCGTCCCCGTCACCACGACTTGCTCGAGCGCACTGGCGCTCCGTGACAGCGAGATGTCCGCCGTCGCGACGGCATCGTCGGCGACCGTGACCGAGACACGTTGTTTGGTGTACCCCATCAACCGCGCCGTGACGTGATGCGTCCCCGCGGCGATCCCTTTCAGCGAAAAAATCCCTTCAGCGTTCGTCGTGACGCCACGCTTCTCATCGTCGACCGAAACGTTCACCCCATTCAACGGCTGATGCGTCTCCGCGTCGAGGATCCGCCCACGGATCCCCCCAGCCACGGCGTCCGGCGCCGTAGCGCGAACAATGATGACCGTTCCGACGTCATAGATGTGTGCCACAAGCCCGGTTCCCTGCAACGCCGCCGCGTACGCGTCGGCGACGGAGACGTTCTTGAGATGCAACGTCACGCGCGTATGTTCCGGGAGCAGCGCATCGTTGTGCGCCGGCGACAAATTGGCCCGCTGCGCGATCGTGTGGAGCGCGGCCGCCAACGACACGTCGTCGACGTCGAGCGTGATCATCGTCGATGCTTTCGCGTGCGCATTTTGCGCACTGGCCACAGAACGATCCTGCGCGAGGAGCGATCCCGGCAACGATCCAGCCACGGTCGCCCCGAGCACGGTTCCGGCGACACATCCCCGCAGCGACCGTACGCCCCAACCCCTACGACTAACGTCCATACGATGATTCCTCGGCGGTGTAAGAACGGCGGTGAAAGAGCTTCGCGCCAGCCGACCGGCCGGCGATAATGTCGACAACTTTTCCCGTGTGGGTTTGACGCATCTCGACGTGCGCGTCGAGCAAGTCGTTCAGCATGGAAAGCGCGACGTCGAACGGCACGGCGCGTGTCTCGATATGCCACGTCAGCGGCATGGCGGCGAGTGTGGAGTCGGCGATCGTGAACGTCACCCCATAGGCACGACCGACGTCGGCGACGACGTCGCGTGCTGGCGTGTGCGTGAACCACAGGTCGCCATTCGTCCATGCCAATGCGTGGTTGGTATCCGCCGCCATGACCGTCGCCACACCGGTCGAATCATCGACCACACCCTGCATTCCAGCGGACAACACGGTGGCGGCATTTCCGTCGCGTCGGCCGACCGCGACGCGTCCACTTACAACGACGACGTGCGCCACCCGTTCATCGACATATTTCCGGACCGCGAAGGCGGTGCCGAGCACACGCGTCTCCGTGCGTCCAGCCCGGACGACGAAGGGCGTTTTCGAATCATGATCGACGGTGAACGACGCCTCGCCAACGACCGTGATCGTCCGAATGTGTGCATTCCCCGTGACGACCAACGTCGTCGCGGGGCCCAGCTTGGCGCTGTCGCCTCCACCCAATGCGACGCTGGCGTATTGGCCAGCGTTCGTTGTGTACTGATGAGCCGTAACTTGTTTACCACCCTTCGGCGCAGTCTGCACACGCCATCCGACAGCGACAGCAAAGGCTGTGACAACGGCGATGCTTGCGGCCCGCCATCCCCAACGACTTGCCCCCGCCGAGCGTTCTGCTCGGCCCAGGACATGTGGGCGGCGAGGTTGTTCGGACACTTGTTCTGATTCGAACAAACGTGCACGAACGGCCTCGATCATTCGGACGTCGGCGGAAAAGTTGTCCCCTGACCTGTCGCGATCGTCGAGGGGGAAAGTCCCGGCGTGCGCCCATCCTTGAACGAGCCGATCGAATTGACGCTGATGCTCCGTATTCGCGGCAACCCATCGATCAATCGTTCGACGCTCTTGCGGTGAGGCCGTCCCCGCGAGGACTCGCGTCAGAAGCTCGGGGTCGAACGGCGGAAGAAGTGGTGAGGTGTCCATGGCTCTGTCTTCCTAGACACCGCGATTGAAAAACCGGGTGACATGCCCGGCGAATTTCTTTTCTTAGTCCAAGAATGGCGCCGCGGCGCTCGCGAGCACGGCGAGGGCTCGGGTCATGTGGGTTTTGACGGTATTGATCGACGTCCCCGTCGCCGTCGCGATCTCTGGGTACGACAATCCCCCGTCGCGGCTCAGGAGAAATATTTCACGGCCACGCGGGGGAAGTTGTTCGATGGCGTGATAGATCGCCGCGGCGAGATCGCGCGCATGAAGATCGGCATCGACAGGCCGGGTGACGGCGCTCGCGGCTTCGAGGGGTACGACATGCCGATCGTGCCGCTGTCCCCGCAGATGATTCAACGCCTGGTGCCGGGCGGCGGTGAACAGATACGCCCGCAATGCCGCCCCGTCGCGAAGGGCATCGCGGTTCACCCATGCACGATAGAACACCCGCTGCAAGACGTCGTCGACATCGGCATCGCTCAGCGACGTCGTGCGCCGGAGAAACGCCGCCAACGGCGCACGAAAGAGCCGGATGATCTCTTCGAGCGCCGTTTCATCACCGTCCCGCAGCCGCACCCCGAGCGCCGCACTTCGATCATCTCGTGCAACGCGATCGGCACGGGCGCGGAAACCGTCGGGATCCGACGGGGTCGCGAACAGATAGGCCGCGGTGGTCATGCCAGCCGCGGCCAGGAACGGGGAGAGTGCATGTCGAATGCAATACTTCATCCGGCCACGCCCTTGTCAAGGATCGGCGCGCGCCGGGCACACGAGGAGGACGCATATCCCCTATGCCATCAGATGGTTAGACGGCGTCCGCCAACATATTGAAATTGAAATCTCGCACCATCAACGGCGGAACGATCAACGGCAACCTCGGCCAGTCGTTCGAGAACATCGACCACCACTGTTCGCGCTCTCCAACCGGTGTGTATCCGAACGCGGCACGCTCCGGAACACCCATCGCTTCGATGTTGTTGAGGAAGAAAAACGGCGACGTCAGAAATCGAAAATTCTTGACCGACTTGGAGATCTTCCCATCGCGTACGAGAAAACACCCGTCTCGCGTCGCGCCGGTCAGCAGGCAGGTGCGCCTGTCGACGACTTCGACGTTCGAGAATGCGTTTACGAAGATTCCATCTTGGCACTTCGTGATCATCTCGTCGATCGGCGTCGTCCCTCCACTCAAGCGAAACGAAAACGGAAGATCCGCGTACTGCTTTCCGCGTTCCATTGCGTACCACGTGTCGTAGGCAAGATTCTTCAACACCCCATCCTCCACCCACGTCATGGGCGGAGATGCAACGACATCTTGCATCATATACGGCCGATATCCGCCGTCGGGATCCGCGGGGTCCGACGTCATCTTCAATCGCCTGTCGAAGATGCGCTGGCGCAACTTATTGCCACCGGCTGGCGATTTGGAGAGCGCGGTCAACCCGGCATCCGTGTTCACCGCACTCCATTGTTCCGCGAAATGCCGGAGCAATTGCGCCACCGCGGTCGGGGTGAGAATCGCCGTTCGGCGCCCCGGTTCGACTGCGACGGGATTGACCGAATCCTTGGCGATTTTCACCGCTCGCGACGCGACGGCCGGGACGTCGATCGTGCGCCAATCGCGCGCGGTTTGGCCGCTCCACCCTGCCCCTTTGCGTGCGAGATCGCGCGCGCTCACGGTCACTTCGCTGTCGGTTTCGTCGTGGAAGAATGTTACGCCTCCTTCCTTGGACACCGCGGCTTCCGCGCGCGCCATGATCGCGACGAATCCCGCGGCCTGTAATCCCGCGGCTTGAACTGTCTGCAGAATTTGTGGAATCATCGTCTGCCGTGACGACGTCATCGCGTCGACGGTCGCGTCGTGCCACAACCGAACGGGGGCCGGCGCATCCTGGTACCGCGGCATATGCTTCATGCCATTGTCCGCCAGGAACACCTGGCTGGCGCGCAACAAGTCTTCGCACTGACGGAGCGCCGCCGAGACCGTTTCGTCGTCGATTTGGTTCGTGAAGACCTGAAAGATGGGCGAGGGAGGGCCGCCGGTGCTCGTCTCGACTTGGACGTACAGAATCTCGCCATCGTCGCTCGACAAGACATGATCGTTCGCGAGTCGTGTCACGGCGCGCACGGTATGATGCACCCGCACGATGACACCGCTCAGCGTCGAGACGTGTAAGACACGTTGTGCCAATGCGATGAGCTGCTCACGGGTCATGACGGGGCGCCCGCTCTCCATACGCTCGTACAACGACCGTATCCGATGACCAGAGGCGGTCATATCTGAATCTCCGTATTGATCACGTCGACTTCTTTGAAGAGCGCCGCCGGCGCACTCGAACTGTACGCGCCGAATTGCGAGGGTTGTCCTTTGTCCATCTTTCCCGCATTCTGCGCGAGCGTCGTCGCGTCGCCCAGCGCGCCCAGTGCCTGCCACACCCGGCGTGTCGCGAACTGGACACCATTGCCGCGGAGCCGCCGAACGACGGTCCCACGGTCGATCTCCAGGAGCGCTCCAGGATAGAGCACGAACCCCGACGCGACCGTGTTGTCTGTCGAGACATATCCTTTGTACAGCAACAAGACTCCCTTCTTCACTCCCCGGCATAAATCGTCGAGCGTCGCCGAAGAGGGGGACGGTGCAATGGCAAGATGTGGGGTACGAATGAGCGGAATGTTGTCGCCGTCGGGAGCGGTGACGCATCCTGGTAACCCGGGTAACGCATCGGCACTGCGTGTCGAGCCACGAAGCGCCGTCGCCATTTGGCGCGACGCCAAGTAATTCACGAGGCGCCCGTTGGAAATCAACGGAATCTCTCGCGTCTCGGTGCCGTCGTCGTCCCACTTCGCCGCGGTAATGCTCGGTGCCGGACGTCCCGCCGTCATGGTCAGGAGATGGCTCGCGATGTCCGTCCCCATCACATCCTCAGGCGGAGCCAGATAACTCCCCCCACTCGCGCCGATCTCGTAGCCCAGCACGCGATCTCCTTCGAGCGCGCGGCCAAGGGTCCGCGCGGCAAGTGATCCGACCATCGTTCCGTCGACGACCATGGGATACCGGCCGACGTCGAGCGGACGGTGTGGAAGTGTCAAGAGCCGAGCCGCGTCATCCGCTTGCTGCTTGATGCGATCCTGCAAATCGGGGGCGGTCAAACATTCATATCCTCCAGATCGTGCCGGCACCGGACGGAACGCGATGCGCCCTTCGATCATGGGATATCCCGCCTTGAATTCGAATATCTCTGGTTCGTATTGATAGAACGTCTGCGTCACTTGAGACCCACTCGTCGACGCATACACTCGTGTCTCCCGCGTCCAGTTGACCGTCGCGCTCGGAAGATCCGATCCGACATTCCGGACCCGGGTCGCAGCCATGAAGAGTGACGAGAGCAGCGCGGCGTGGTCACCCAAGGGAACCATGAATGGATCGAGTTGGATGGGCGTCGTCCATTCACCAGACACCGCCGGACCAGGAGTCCACACCGTCCGCCCCTCGCCAAATGCGGCATAGCCGCGGGCCGTCGCCACCGCGTTTCGTGCCGCGGCCGCGACCGCATCGGCGGATGGGGTCACACCGTGCACGAACGCGGTCGCACCGCCGACGGCAACTCGAATCCCGTAGGAGAACGCAGGCGAGAGCGAAAACTGCCCGATGATCGCCGCATCACCACCGTCGACTCGCATACGGATTTGCTCGCACACGCGCACGTCCGCATGAACGGCGCCGGCGCCTCGCGCCGCATTCAGCGCGTGCGCCGCGAACGCTCGGAGCGAGGCCGGAGTCATGGGCTCCGGAAGCAACGATATAGGGGGCAGCACCGCCGTTGCCGACGTGATCGCCGTACGCTGCGCGAATACGTTGCGTCCCCCCAACGCGGCGCCGGCGACCGCGACGGAGACATGGGCGAGAAAATCTCGCCGGTTCAAAGCAGGCATGAGTACGAAAGTGTCTAGTGCAGTGATGCGCGCGTTGCGATATTCGACGCTTCACGCCGGAGAAAATCGAGCGTTTGTGCCATCTGCCGCTCGACGTCGCGATTGTATCCTGTGAAGACTCGACGAATGGTTCCGTGGCCGTCGATGATCCACAGCATCGGCTTTCCAAAGAGGGGATAATCCTTGAGATTCGGCGATTCTTCCGGTGTGATTCCACCATCGACGTTGGGAACTTTCTTCCCCGACCAAATCCCGACGGGGAACGAAATCTTCGTGTCGGTGACGAAATATTTCGTGAGCTGCTCGACCTCTTCGGCCGGCTCGACGAGCCGGTTTCCCCAGTAGCCGAAGGTCCAGGTCAGCAACGTTGGCTCGACGTCAGGGAATTGTTTGCGAAGTCGCTCCAATCCATACAGGGCGTACACACATGGGAGACACCCGGTGTGCGCGAATTCGAGGACGCGGATTTTGCCGTCGTTCATCGAGACTGTAGCGGAGTCTGACGAGCCGCGATTGATCCAATGATGCGCGATGAGCGGTGCCGCGGCGGTTCCCAGCTTTTCATTGCCCGTGATGAACGCAGATGCCCCTTGTTTGTACATTCCTTCTACGTACTGATAATCTTTATCTTCCGTCAGTAAGGCGCTCGGCACGGTAACCGCAGCCCGGATCTGCGCATTCAATCGTGCGATGTGCGCGCGGCCGTCGGGTTGCCCCGTCAAGGCTTCGACCGTCGGCGAGTAAACATGTTCCTCGACTTGCCCAAAGAACAAGTTCCGATTTTGGTACGGGATCCGCTCGAGCAACGCAATAGCGGCGTCGCCATGCCGGATGACGTCAGCGCTGCGTCCGAGTAAATAATATGTCCAGATCAACGACGCGTGCGCTTCATATCGCCACGCCGCCGCGGAATCCCCCATCGCATCCAACGTTCGCATGTACTGCTCGGCGATGGGAAGACGCGCCGGCGCGTAGAAATCACTGAAGGCAAGGACGCCAGTCCGAATCGCAAAGGCCCGGTCGCCGATCGACAATCCAGGCGTCGCCAGTCGGGCCGCGATCTGTTGCTGCGCGTACGGCTCTCGCCCCGCGGCAACGCCAACGCGCCCGGCTTGGTCGAGCTGAATTCCACGCGTCGGCGACTGGAGCACCCGGGTGAGCCACACCGCGGACGCGGTGGAAACCGCCGTGCGCATCGAGTCGATGGCGTAATGATCACCACGGAACGGCTGGCGCGTCATCACCTCCGCATACGTCGCCGACGTCTGGGCAGCCGCCTCAGTAGCGGTAATGGGGCGTGTGGAGACTCCACGCGCTCCGGGATCGAGACGTGGAAGTTCGAGACGAAGCGGAGAAGGAGCTATTACAGTTCCTGTCGTCTCATCTTGAGCTCGAAGAGGAGATTGTCCCCGAGCGAACGTCGCGCCGCCCAGTGACAGCATCCCCGCGATGGCGATGCGTCCACTCCATCGAAATGTCGAATCGACGTGCATGTTCATACCCTCCTCGTATCCTCGGATTACTTCAGGCGCATCCGGACGCCGGCCTTGAATTGCCGTCCAGCCGTCGCGTAAATCGCGCTGTAATCGTTACGGTAGTTATTGGTCAGATTCTGCACCTGGAGGACGGCGTCCGTCGTGCCGAAAAGACGGTACGTCCCATTGAGATCTGCCAAGGTGTATCCATTGGCGACGGTGAGATAATAGGAATTGACGTTCCACAGATCATTCATGAGCCGGGTCTGATACGGATTCAGATGTGCCTGCGACAACTGATTCATATTGATCAGACTCTGCCCCGTACCATTGACGTCGAGCGATACCGTCGCACGAGCCTTTGTGTAGCTGAAGTCGAGCGCCCACGTATGCTCGGGGAGAAATTGGAATCGGTCCCCTTTGCGAAACCCTTCGATCCCCGAGAAAAACTTTTGATACCGCGGTGGCACGCCGATGACCGTGCTCTTCGTCCAGGAATACGTCCCCTTCGTCGTAATCGGTCCGGTATTGATCGATCCCTGAAGCTCCCACCCCTGGTTACGGAGGCTCGCGACGTTGAGTTGTTCGTATTGCGTCCGATATCGGTACCCTTGCGCGTCCGGTCCGCGTCCTCCACTCTGCGGATTCGGGACCAAGGAGCGTGCGCTGTCGACCTTGGTATTGGCGATGACGTTGTCGACGGTTTGATTGTATCGCGTGACGACGAGCGATCCGCGCGTGCCGAAATAGAGCTCGAGTCCCCCTTCCCCACCCTGTTGATATTCCGGCCCCAGATTCGGATTCGCGATCGTCCAGTCGAAATTTCCGTAGTCCTGAATGACCCCGGCGTCGAATACGTCCGCCGCCTTGACCGCCAACTTCAGATAAGGGTCAGGGGGACGGGTCGCACGTCCATAGCTCGCGCGCAATTTCGCGGTCACCGCACCGAAGTCGTTCGCGTACGCGACGCCATAACGCGGGGCGTAATTCGGTTGCGCATTTGCACCGAAGTTGGGGTTCCATTCCGCGCGCAAACCGTACGTGAAGAACACACGGTCGACGACCGCAAGTTGTCCTTGGAAGAAGCCGCCCGTGTTATGTCCGCTGATCCGCGAGACATATCCTCCCGCAAAATAACCGCTCAATTGATTGGCGATGGAGCTCGTCCCTTCGGCATATGATTGCCATCCGTCAACGCCGAGGGTCGCGGTAGCCTGCGCAAGCGACGAGAGCGGAACCTTTGCTGTGGTCGCGTAACGCAGCGATGTTCGCGCCAGTTGATTCTTATTATAGTAGAGCAGTGAATCGTTTGGGACACGATACGCTCGTTCATCATAGTATTCCACGGGAGTCGAGACGTCTTGCCCCGCAGAGAGCTCGTGCGACCACCATCCGGTTGGCGCATAACTCATCGTGAGCCCGAAGGTCTGTTGCGTGCTGATCGTCTTCATGTTCAGCCCGAGCCCCGGCGATCCGTAGGGAGTGATCAACAACCCACTGGTTTCGTAGTCCGTCCACAGTTGTTCTGGAGCGCCGTGCGCCGTGTTGGCGGTGCGTGTATGCCGCAAATTCACGTCCGCGGTCACCGGACCGACGCCGGTTGGAAGAGAGAGCCGCACTCCGCCGAAGGCGCCGAGCCGCTCGGTTTGAATGGACGGAGACCACGGCGCAACGTATCCCCAATTTCCTCCTGCGTTGTATGAGATACGTCCCTCAATGCCATCCACTTGCGCGGAGGCGTCGTGCTGTGGCGCCAACGCGCTACTGAAGTTGTTCTGGATCAATCCGCTCATCAGACTGACCGTGAGCTGCGGCGTCGTCGTCGATCCACGTTTGGTGAAGATTTGCATGACGCCGTTCATTGCATTCGATCCATAGATCGTCGACGCCTGTGGTCCCGTCAAAATCTCGATCCGCTCGATGCTCCGCGGATCGATTTGCGACAAATACGTCGGATCCGCCAACTCGATACCGTCGACATATGTCTTGATCGGATTCGTATTCTGCGTGATTCCCGACGC
>Ga0207654_10000049_pt1 | contig 89242 bp, 74 predicted proteins | sample KBSC64metaG_FD_184355 | JGI IMG/M metagenome (GOLD analysis project Ga0207654, IMG submission 184355) | Corn rhizosphere microbial communities from Kellogg Biological Station, Michigan, USA - KBS C6-4 metaG (SPAdes) (version 2) | ecosystem: Host-associated > Plants > Roots > Rhizosphere > Soil... | reverse complement strand
GATTGCGGCGGCGGCGCAGGCGCTCCTGCACGCGATCGAACCACAGGTAAATCACCGGCGTCAGGTACAGCGTCAGCACCTGCGAGGTGAGCAGGCCGCCGACCACGGCGACGCCCAGCGGACGTCGTGATTCGGCGCCGGCGCCCAGGCCCAACGCGATCGGCAAGGTGCCCATGAGCGCCGCGAAACTGGTCATCATGATTGGGCGGAAACGCACCAGGCAGGCATCGAAAATTGCCTGTGTCGCGGGCTCACCGGCGCGCTGTTTCTCCAGTGCAAAGTCGATCATCATGATTGCGTTCTTCTTGACGATGCCGATGAGCATGATGAGCCCCACCGCCGAATACAGATTCAAATCGATGTGCAAAATCATCAACGTCAACAACGCACCGAACGCCGCCGTCGGCAGGCCCGACAGAATTGTGAGCGGATGCAAGAAGCTTTCGTAGAGAATGCCGAGCACAAGATAAATCACGAAGATCGCGAGCAGCAGCAGAATTCCCATGCCGGCGATCGACGACTGGAACGCCTGCGCCGTGCCCTGATACGAACCGGTGATCGTGTCCGGCACCTTGAGCTTGGCCACGGCGCCGTCGATGCGCTCGACCGCCTGGCTCAGACTGACGCCGGGCGCGAGATTGAACGACACCGTCGCCGCCGGCACCTGGCCGAGATGACTGATCGTGGCCGCGCCGACGGACTTGGAAAAGCTCGCGACCGCCGACAACGGCACCAGCTTGCCGCTGTCGCCGCGGATGTAGAGCTTGCCAAGCACGGCCGGATCGTCCTGCTGTTTCGGATCGACCTGCATCAGCACCCAATACTGGTCGATGGCGGTGTAGATCGTGGACACCTGCTGTGGTCCGAACGCGGTATACAACGCGCTTTCGATCTGCGCGGCGCTGACGCCGACGGCCGCCGCGGCATCGCGGTCGATGTGCACGTCCATCTGCGGCGTGGCGATCTGCAAGTCGCTGGTCACGTCCTGGAATCCCGGCAGTTTGGCGATCGCGGCGACGAGTTTGGGCACGAATGCAAAGAGTTCATGCGTATCAGTGTCCTGCAGCGTGTACTGGTACTGGGTCTTGGTCAGGTGCCCACCGATGCGGATGATCGGAATGTTCTGCAAGTAGACCTTGAAACCGGGAATGCCGGTCAGTTTCGGACGCAATTCCTGGATGACATCCTCGGGCGATACGCGCTCGTTACGCGGCTTGAGCGTGACGATCATGCGGCCGAGATTCAACGTCGAACTCGATCCCGACACGCCGATGAACGACAGCACGCCGTCGACATTGCGGTCGGCGCGGATGATCTTCGCCGCTTCCTGTTGTTTGTGCGCCATGTCGTCGAAACCGACATCCTGCGCGGCTTCGGTGAACACGAACAACTGGCCGGTGTCGTCCTCGGGCAGGAAACCTTTCGGGACTTTCACGAACAGAACGACAGTCGCAAGCAGGATCAGTCCGAATACCGCCAGCACGACTCTTTGGTGTACAAGACATGCCGCAAGTGTGCGTCGATAGAAACCCGCCATCGCCTCGAAGCCGTGCTCGCAAGCCTGGTAGACGCGGCCGTGGCGCTCATTGCCATGCGGCTTCAGCATGCGGCTGCACAACATCGGCGTCAGGCTCAGCGAAACGAATCCGGACACCAGCACCGCCGCAACGATGGTCACGGCGAATTCGTGCAGCAGGCGGCCGATGATGCCGCCCATGAACAGCACCGGGATGAATACCGCGGCCAGCGACAGCGTCATCGACACGATGGTGAAGCCGATTTCCTTCGCGCCGTCGAACGTCGCCTGCATCGCGGTCTTGCCCATTTCCATGTGCCGCGAGATGTTTTCCAGCATCACGATGGCGTCGTCGACCACGAAGCCGACGCACAGGGTCAGTGCCATCAGCGAGAGGTTGTCGAGGCTGTAGCCGAACGGATACATCACCGCAAATGTGCCGACGATGGACATCGGCAGCGCGAGCGAGGGAATGATCGTCGCCGACAGGTTGCGCAGGAACACGAAAATCACCAGTACCACGAGGATCAGCGCGAGGAACAGGCTGAACTGCACTTCGTCGACCGAGGCGCGGATGCTTTGCGTGCGGTCGTAGAACACCTGCAAATTCACGCCGGCCGGCAACTGCTTCTCGAACAGCGGCAACACCTCGCGAATGCGTTCGACCACGGCGATGGTGTTGACGCCCGGCTGTTTCTGCACTGCCAGCACGACGCCGCGTTCGCCGTCGAACCAGGCGATGTGCTGGTCGTTCTGGATGCCGTCGTAGACGTGGCCGATGTCGGACAGGCGCACCGGCGCGCCGTTCTGGTAGCTCACGATCAGATTGGCGAACGGCTTGGCGGCCTCGAACTGGCCGTTGACCATCACGTTGTAGGTACGCTTCGCACCGTACAGCGTGCCGGTCGGCAGATCGACGTTGCCGTTCGCCACCGCCGTCTGCACCTGGTCGATGCCGATGCCGCGCGCGGCCATCGCGGACGGATCCAGGTCGATGCGCACCGCGTACTTGGTCGAGCCGTAAACGTTGACCAGGGCCACACCCTCGACCATCGACAGGCGTTGCGCAAGCAGCGACTCGGCGTATTCGTCCACCTTCGACAGCGGCAGCGTCTTGCTGCGCATGCTCACGTAGAAGACTGGCGCGTCCGCCGGATTGGACTTGCGGAACGTCGGCGGCGTGGTCATCGTCGGCGGCAGTTGCTTGAGTGCCGCCGAAATTGCGGATTGCACATCCAACGCCGCGGCGTCGATGTTGCGGTCGAGGGAAAATTGCAACGTGATCTGAGTCTGGCCCAGACCCGAGTCCGAGGTCATCGAATCCAGCGACGGAATCGACGAGAACTGCTTTTCCAGCGGCGTCGCCACTGCCGAAGCCATCGTCTCGGGCGATGCACCGGGCAGGCTGGCAGTCACCTGGATCGTGGGGAAATCCACGTTCGGCAGATCCGACACGGGCAGCAGCCGGTAAGCCGCGATGCCGAACACGATGATGCCGATCATGACCAGCGTGGTCATGATCGGACGGCGTACGAAAATTTCGGAAACGCTCACGAGGCGGCTCAGTTTGAGGGTTGCGCAACGCGCACCGGCGTGCCGTCGGCCAGACGCGACTGGCCGTCAGTCACCACCGTCTCGCCGGCATTGAGCCCTTGCGCGATCACGGCTTCGCCATTCACGTCGCGCGCGACCTTCACGCTGCGCTGTTCGGCGATCGAGTCGGGTTTGACGACGAAAACGTAATCGCCGTCCGGACCCTGCTTGACCGCCGCGGCCGGAATCGCGAGCGCGTCGGCTTGCGTGGCGAGCGTCATCGATACATCGACGAACTGTCCGGGCCACAGCGTTTGATCGGCGTTCGCGAATTCCGCGCGAACCTTGACCGTGTTCGTGGCCGGATCCACGGCGTTGTCCACGAAGGCCACTTTTCCGCTGGCGCGCGACGCGGCGCCTTCGACCCAGGCCTGCGCCGGCAGCGCGCCTTGCGCAAGTGCCGCACGCACACGGTCGACATCGCGGCCGGGCACGGCGAAGTTCACGTAGATCGGCGCGATGCGGTTGATCACCAGCAGCGGGTTGGTGTCGTTCGCCTTGACCAGGTTGCCGGCCTGCACCAGCACGCGGCCGGCGCGGCCATCCATCGGCGCGTAGATGCTGGTGTAGCCGAGCGTAAGCTTCGCGGCATCGACGTTCGCCTCGTCGACCTTGACGCTCGCCGCCGCCGCAGCTTCCGCCGTCACGTACTGCTGCATCTGGTCCGCCGAGATGAAACCCTTCCTGGCGACCGGCGCATAACGCTCGACCTGCGCATGGGCCAGATCGCGCGCGGCGGCGTCTTTTGCCAGGGCCGCCCGCACCTGCGCCAGCGCGGCCTGTGCCGGACGCGGATCGATCGCGAACAACAACTCGCCGCGCTTGACCTCGTCGCCATCCTTGACGTGCACATCGAGCAACTGGCCGTCGACCAGCGATTTCACCGCGACGCTATCGATCGCCTCGACCGTGCCCACGGCTTGCACGAGCTCCGGCATCGCCTTTTGCGCCACGCGCGCAACTTCCACCGGAACCGCCACCGCTGCCGGCGGCGGCGCATGCTGCGAACACGCCGCCAGCGCAGCGCAAACCACGAGCGGCCAAGCACAATGGAGCTTTCGATTCGGCATGGGTTACCCGTAACGCGGAGCAGCGTGTGATTATCGCGCGCCGGTGCACCGGGCAGCGTAAAGACTTGTGAAACCTGGACCACCCTGCCGAAAGTCACGCGTGTTCGGCGCGCGCGCCCGCTGCGCTAAACTGCGCGTCCCGCGCCGGGCACATCAGTGCCCTCGGCGCTGTCTTTGTTGGCGACAAGCATGCAATTGTTCGACACTCCCCTGCCGCGCGACGCAAAACTTCGCGCCTTCTGGAACACCCCGCCCGGCAGCGCCGGCGCACTCGCCGTCGCCGCGGCGGCGCGACGCCATCCCGGCATCGTCGTGGCGGTCACGCGCGACACGCACGCCGCGCACGCGCTCGAAGCGGATTTGCGAATCTTCGCCGGTGCCGATCTCGACGTGCTGCATTTCCCGGACTGGGAAACCCTGCCCTACGATCTGTTCGCACCGCATCCGCAGATCGTCTCGCAGCGTATCGCCGCGCTGTACCGGTTGCCGTCGATAACCCGTGGTGTACTCGTGGTTCCCGCCGCGACGCTGATGCAGCGCCTGGCGCCGCGCAGTTTCATCGGCGGATCGAGTCTCGTGCTCGAACTCAAGCAGTCGCTCGATCTCGGCAGCGAACAGCAACGCCTGCAGGCCGCCGGTTACCGCAATGTGCCGCAGGTGAACGAACCCGGCGACTTTGCCGTGCGCGGCGCGCTGATCGACATTTTCCCGATGGGATCGGCCGAGCCGTATCGCATCGAATTGTTCGACCGCGAGATCGAATCGATCCGCAGCTTCGACGCGGAAACGCAGCGCTCGCTGCACAAAGTGGAAAAAGTGCACTTGTTGCCGGCGCGCGAATTTCCACTCACGGAGGAATCGACCAAGGCCTTCCGCAACATCCTACGCGAACGCTTTCCGATCGATCCGCGCCACTGCCCGCTGTACCAGGACTTGAAGGAAGGCGCGACACCGGCCGGCATCGAGTACTACCTGCCGCTGTTCTTCGAGCGCACCGAAACCCTGTTCGACTACCTCGGCGCGAATCCCTTGTTCGTGCTGGCCGAGAATGCGCTCCCGGCAGCCGACGCTTTCTGGCAACAGGCACAGGCGCGCTACGACAGCCGCGCGCACGACATCGAGCGTCCGATCCTGCCGGTGGCCGAGTTGTATCTGCCGCCGGATCGCCTGCGCGAACAGTTGAATCTGCATCTGCGCGCGGAATTCGTCGCGCTAGGAACGAATGCGCACGCGGTCGATCTCGGCGCGATGGCGGCGCCCGATCTGCCGATCAATCATCGCAACCAGCCGGCCGGCGCGGAGCTGAAACGATTCCTCGACGGCTACGACGGACGTGTCTTGATCGCAGTCGATTCGGCAGGCCGGCGCGAGGCGTTGATCGAACAACTGGCACAGGCAGAGCTGCATCCACAAGTCGTCGCGTCGTGGCGGGAATTTCTCGCCGACACGGCGAAACTGGAAATCACCGTCGCCGCTTTCGACGACGGCTTCGCCCTCGCCTCTCCCGCGCTGACAGTCCTCACCGAACGCCAACTGCTCGGCGAGCGCGCGCGCCAGACGCGGCGGCGCAAGGCGGCGGCGCGCGATCCGGAAGCGGTGCTGCGCGACCTGTCGGAACTGGCCATCGGCGCGCCCATCGTGCATGCGGATCACGGCGTCGGCCGCTATCAGGGCTTGGTGAAATTGGACTTGGGCGGCGGCGGCGAATTCCTTGCCATCGAATACGCCAACGCCGACAAGCTCTATGTGCCGGTCGCACAACTGCACCTGGTGTCGCGCTATTCCGGCACCGCGCCGGAATTCGCGCCGCTGCACTCTCTCGGCGGCAACGCCTGGGAACGCGCCAAGCGCAAGGCTGCGACCAAGGTGCGCGACGCAGCGGCCGAACTGCTCGCGCTGTACGCGCAGCGCGAAGCGCGCCAGGGTCATGCACTGGTCTACGATCGTGCGCTGTACGCGCAATTCGCCGCCGCGTTTCCGTTCGAGGAAACGCCGGACCAGTTGCAGGCCATCGATGCCGTGATCGCCGACCTCGCCTCCGGCCGCGCGATGGATCGCGTCGTCTGCGGCGACGTCGGCTTCGGCAAGACCGAGGTCGCGTTGCGCGCGGCCTTCGTCGCCGCGACCGCCGGCAAGCAGGTCGCGGTGCTGGTACCGACCACGCTGCTCGCGCAACAGCACTACCAGAATTTCCGCGACCGCTTCGCCGACTGGCCAGTGCGCGTGGAAGTGATCTCGCGTTTCAAGTCGAAGAAGGAGGTCGATGCCGCGCTGGCGAAACTGCGCGACGGCCAGATCGACGTGATGATCGGCACGCACCGGCTGTTGCAGGCGGATGTGAAGTTCAAAGACCTGGGGCTCGTCATCGTCGACGAGGAACATCGCTTCGGCGTGCGCCACAAGGAGGCGCTGAAGAAACTGCGCGCCGAAGTGGATTTGCTCACGCTCACGGCGACGCCGATCCCGCGCACGCTGAACATGGCCATGTCCGGCCTGCGCGATCTCTCGATCATCGCCACGCCGCCGGAACATCGCCTCGCCGTGAAAACCTTCGTCACGCCCTACGATCCGGCCACCGTGCGCGAGGCGTTCCAGCGCGAGCTCGGGCGCGGCGGGCAAATATACTTTTTGCACAACGCCGTCGACAGCATCGAGCGCACCGCGCGCGACCTCGCCGAGCTGATTCCCGACGCGCGCATTCGCATCGCCCACGGTCAGATGCCCGAGCGCGAACTCGAACAGGTGATGCTCGACTTTTATCGTCAGCGCTTCAACGTACTGGTGTGCACCACGATCATCGAATCCGGCATCGACGTGCCGAGCGCGAACACCATCCTGATCGACCGCGCCGATCGTTTTGGGCTTGCGCAATTGCACCAGTTGCGCGGCCGCGTCGGGCGTTCGCACCATCGCGCCTATGCCTACCTGATCGTACCCGACAAGCGCGCGCTGACCGCGGATGCGGAAAAACGCCTCGAAGCCATCGCCGCGATGGAAGAACTCGGCGCCGGTTTCACGCTCGCCACGCACGATCTGGAAATCCGCGGCGCCGGCGAATTGCTCGGCGAGGAACAGTCCGGCCAGATCGAGGAAATCGGATTCGGTCTTTACTCCGAGCTGCTCGACCGCGCCGTGCGCGCGTTGAAGTCCGGCAAGGTGCCGGATTTCGACCTGACCAGCGAGCACGACGCCGAAGTCGAACTGCACATGCCTGCGCTGATCCCCGACGACTACCTCGCCGATGTGCATGCGCGCCTGACCCTGTACAAACGCATCGCCAGCGCGCGCGACACGGACGCGCTGCGCGAGTTGCAAGTCGAGATGATCGACCGATTCGGGTTGCTTCCGGATAGCGTCAAGAACCTGTTCGCCGCCGCGGCGCTGAAACTCGGCGCGAACGCGCTCGGCATCCGCAAGCTCGAACTCGGCGAAAACGGCGGACGCATCGTGTTCAAGTCGAATCCGAGCGTCGATCCGATGACCGTGATCAAGCTGATCCAGTCGCAGCCGAAAACCTACGCGCTCGACGGCCAGGACAAACTGAAAATCCGCATGCCGCTGCCGGGCGCGGCCGAACGTCTTGGCGCGGCGCAGAACCTGCTGCGCACGCTGGCGGCGCGGTCATGAAAACCCTGTCGGTGCAAGTGAAACCCAACGCACGCACGAGTTCGCTGGAACAAGCCGACGACGGTTGGCTCGCGCAAATCAAATCGCCGCTGGTCGACGGCAAGGCGAATGCGGAACTGATCGCGCTGATCGCCGAGAAATTCGGCTGCCGAAAGAATCAGGTGACGATCAAGGCCGGTGCGGGCGGAAGAATGAAGCTGGTGCGTATCGACGACTGAAAATTTCCTGCCAGCCTTCACTCTCAGGCAGATACAAAGCAAATAGACACAATGAAACCTGAACAGCAGGCCGGTTCACGCCGGATGTTCAGTGAGGGTTGCCGCTGCAACGCGCAGGGTCGTGAACGGGGAGTACGGACAGCACTCGTTGTGGCTGCCGAATTGTCTCATCCGAAGGAGGATCGATCATGACAACTGCGATACTGAAACGCAAACCCATCGTCATGCTGATCGCCGCTGGCGTTCTGGGACTGAGTTTGGCGAGAGCCGATGCCGCACAAGCGAACCTCGACTGCAAGCTGCACTTTTCGATGACGGGGTGGTCGGCCATCTACAAACACGCCGAAGGCAACGGCATTGTCACGTGCGAAGACGGCAGTTCGATGCGCGTATTCATCGAAGCCAAGGGCGGCGGCCTCACCGCGGGCAAATCGCGCATCGACAACGGCACCGGCCGGTTCTCCGACGTGCGTACCATCGACGATGTTCTCGGGTCTTATGCCGAGGGCGAAGCACACGTCGGCGTCGTCAAGTCCGGCGCCGTCCACTTGCTGACCAAGGGCACGGTTTCGCTCGCGCTTGCGGGAGCCGGCGAAGGCGTCGATATCGGCGTCGACATCGGCAAGTTCAGCTTGAAACGGGCAAGGTAACAAACGGAAACCGTAAAGCGCACGGTCGCATGCTTACATTGCATCAGCGTTAGCCCAACTCCCGCCCCTTCCAGCACGAAGGGGCGGGATTCCCTGGTGGTCGGTGCCGACGGCGAGGTTCCGCGATGAATGGAATCTGGAGAGCGTTCACCTTGGCGATGCTCGCCGCCACGGCGGCTGCGTGTTCATCGCTGCGTCCGGACACACCCAAATCAATCACCCACGCGCTCGACCCGACGATCGATACGCCGGCCGCACGCTACGTGCACCGGCAGCTCGAAGCGCACAACGGTTTGTCCGGATTCCGCCTTCTGACCAAGAGCGACAACGCGCTGTTGAGCCGCGTCGCGCTGACCGACGAAGCACGGCATTCCATCGATCTGCAGTACTACATCTTTAACAACGATGCCACCGGGCGCTTGCTCGCCCAGCGACTGCTGGCCGCCGCCGATCGCGGCGTGCGCGTGCGAATCCTGGTCGACGACGTCAATTTGGGCAAGACGGAAACGATGCTGAGCGCCCTGGCGCTGCACCCCAACATACAAGTGCGCCTGTTCAATCCGTTTCGCACGCGCCAACCTTCGTTCGTTTCCAGGGTCGCACAATTCGTGCTGGAGCCGCGCAGGCTGAATCGGCGCATGCACAACAAGATGTTCATCGTCGACGGATGGGTAGCCGTGATCGGCGGCCGCAACATCGGCGACGAGTACTTCGATGATTCGCGCGAAGAGAATTTCCGCGACCTGGACTTGGTCGCCATCGGTCCCGTGGTTGGCGCCGCCTCGAACAGCTTCGATCGCTATTGGAATTGCTACGCCGCCTTTCCGCTGCGCGCGCTTGAACACCGGCGCAAACGGCCCGACGAACTCGAAACCGAGCGCGTGGAGTTGGCACAGCACGCGCGGGCATTCGCCGAGTCGGCGTATGCTCAAGCGGCCCTGGACGATCTACCTCATGGAGCGACAGCGGATCGAAGCGGGGATTGGTTCTGGGGGAACGCATCGTTCATCGCCGATGAGCCCGAGAAGGCCATTGCCGGCGACGACGCTGCACCCTTGCGCATGGCGCCCCGGATCAGGCAGCTCATCGACACCACGCACGGAGAGCTGCTGCTGATCTCTCCCTATTTCGTTCCCGGCGACAGCGGAACCCGGTACCTCACCAGTCTGTCGCGCCGCGGAGTCGCGGTAAAGGTGCTGACCAACTCGCTGGCGTCCACGGATCAACCCGCCGTGCACGCGGGCTATTCGCACTATCGGCGCGCGCTTTTGCATGGCGGCGTTCAACTGTTCGAGTTGCGCCCGCGCGAGGGCCCAAAGACAACTGCGGATGGAGAAATTCCGGCTGGTGTCAGCCTGCATGCCAAAGCCCTGGTGGTGGATCGCACGTCCGTGTTCATCGGCTCGATGAATATGGATCAACGATCGAAGCTGCTGAACACCGAGATGGGAGTGATCGTGGATTCGCCGGCGCTCGCCGAAGCGGTCGCCGACTTCTTCCGCAGGGCGACAACACCCGAGGCCGCTTATTCCGTGCGGCTTGGTGGAGCCGACGGCTCTGGACCGCTCGTCTGGAGTTCATCCGTGAATGGCGAAATCAGGACATCCGCCAGCGAGCCGGGCGCAACGATCAAACAACGGCTGGAAATCATCCTGGTTCGGATTTTGCCGTTGGAAGAGCTGCTCTGAATCGACATCTTGCGCGAACGGACAAACCGGTAATGATAATGCTCCTTAATTCCCGCCCAGCTTGCCCATGAACTGCCGGTAGTAGCGCAACTCTTCGATCGAATCGCGCACATCCGATAACGCGGTGTGCGTGGATTCCTTGGTGAAGCCCTTGGCCAGTTCCGGCGACCAGCGCCGCACCAACTCCTTGATCGTGGACACGTCCAGATTGCGATAATGGAAAAACCGCTCCAGCCGCGGCATCAGGCGATGCAGGAAACGCCGGTCCTGGCAGATCGAATTGCCGCACATCGGCGACTTGCCCGCCGGAACCCAGCGGTTCAGGAAATCCACGGTCATTGCCTCGGCGGCGCGCAAATCCACGGTTGAATCGAGCACGCGCTGCCACAGTCCGGACTTGGCGTGTTGCTTGCGGTTCCAGTCGTCCATCGCTTCCAGCCGAGAGAGCGGATGACCGATGGCAAATTCCGGTCCTTCTTCCAATATATTCAATGACCTATCGGTAACTATGGTGGAGATTTCGAGGATGGAATCGGTGTCCGTATCCAGCCCGGTCATCTCCAGATCGATCCAGATCAAATTGTCTTCGTGCGGCATCGCTTGATTCATGCGGCGGTATGTCCTGTTCAGTTGTCCGTACCTTAACACTCGCGCCTCGAATCTGCCCAGCCCGGCACGATTTGCGCATGGATTAATGCACGACTAGACTCGCGCGCTTGTGTCTGGCGCTTCAAGGGGAAGCTCCGTGGACCGCATTTTGCTCGTGGAACCATCGGCAACGCGCCGGCGCGCCATGCACGCGCTGCTCGCCGCGCGCGGGTTTGCCGTGAGCGAGCTGTCGGACTACGCGCAGGCACTGCCGCTGATCGAGCGCCTGGGCAGCACGACGCTGGGATTCCGCGGCATCGTGATCGGCTGGCCGGAGCACAGCGACGCGCTGGCCGAACAGGTTTTCTCCATACTGCACCGCGACGAGTTCGAGCACTTCGCCGTGCTGCTGCTCGCCGACACCAACGACGGCGCTGCGGTCAACTGGATGATGAAGCGGGCCTGCACCGGCCTTTTGCTGTGGAGCGACTACAGCGAATGCGCCGATGCGATGGCCAAACTGCTCAACCCGCCGTCGCCGCTGACGCAGGACCTGGATGTCGGCGGCCAATCCCATCTCAGAGTGCTGTTCGTCGACGACTCGGCCACGGTGCGCATCGCCTTCCGTCGCCTGCTGATGAAGCACGGTTACCTCGTCGAAACCGCCGAGGACGTCGAGGACGGCTGGCGCAAGGCGCAGGCCACCGCGTTCGATCTCGCCATCGTCGACTATTTCATGCCCGGCGATACGGGCACAGTGCTGGTACAGCGCCTGAAAAACGACCCGCGCACTTCGAATGTGCTGTCGGCCGTAATCACCGGCACCTATTCCGACCGCGTCATCAACGAATCACTGTCCGCCGGCGCACTGGAATGCCTGTTCAAGAGCGAGGCGCGCGAATTGTTCCTCGCACGCCTGGGTTCGCTCGCGCGCGCGGTGCAGGATCGCAAGTCGGTCGATGCCGAACGCCTGCGCCTGCAGAGCATCTTGAGCTCGGTCGGCGACGGCGTCTACGGCGTGGATGGCCGCGGCACGATCCAGTTCGTCAATCCCGCCGCACTCGACATTCTCGGTCACGAAACGTCAGGCGATCTGGTCGGCGAATCCGCCTACGACAGCTTCCACCACAGCTACGAGGACGGCACCGCGGTGCCGCGCAGCGCCTGCTTCCTGTCCCAGTGCTACGCGCAGGGCAGCCAGGTGCCGGGTTGGCAAACCGTGTTCTGGACCCGCGCCAAACGCCCGGTGCCGGTGGAATGCACGGTCTATCCGATGCAGGTAGATGGCCGCCGCGAAGGGACGGTCGTCGCGTTTCGCGACATTTCCGCACGGCGCATGCTCGAAGAAGAACTGCGCTGGCAGGCCAGCCACGACGCACTGACCAAACTGCACAACCGCGCCTGGTTCGAGACCCAGCTTGAACAGGAAATCGTACGGTTGAAGCGCACCGAGCAGGTTTCGCTGCTGTTGTTCCTCGATCTCGACCGTTTCAAATACATCAACGACACCGCTGGCCACACGGCCGGCGACCAATTGCTGATCGAGATCGGCAGGCGCCTGTCCGCACGCCTGCGTGCCAGCGACCACATCGCGCGCATGGGCGGCGACGAGTACGCGGTGATCCTACGCAACGTCAACAACGCCGACATCGCCCAGATCGCCGACGAATTCCGCAAGGCGCTCGGCGCGTTGCCCTTCGTCTACGGCGGCAAGAGCTACCGCGTCGGCACCTCGATCGGCGTGGCCCGGCTGGATCAGAACACGCCCTCGCAAAGCGAAGCGATGGCGGCCGCCGACGTGGCCTTGCACCTGGCCAAGCGCAACGGCCGCAACCAGATTCACGTGTTCTCCGCCGACACCGACCAGCGTGCGCGCATGGACATGGAGCTGGGCTGGTCGGCGCGCCTGGAGTCGGCCTTGAAGAACGACGGCTTCGCTCTGTGTTTCCAGCCGATCCTGCCACTGGCGAACCTCGACTACGAGCACCTGCCGGAACAGCACGGCGCACTGTGGACGCGCTACCTGCGCCAGCACGGCCAGCAGCAGCGCATGTTCTACGAAATCCTGATCCGCCTGCGCGCGCCGGATGGTACGCTGGTCGCGCCGAACGCATTCCTGCCCGCGGCCGAACGCTTCAGCATGGTCGCTGACATCGACCGCTGGGTGATCCGACACGCCTTCCAAACGTTGCGTGAACAGAACCGCCATGATGCGCCGATGGGGCTGTCGATCAATCTCGCCTCGCAGTCCCTCGCCCACGGCAATCTCGGCGGCTTCATCACCGATTGCCTGGTCGAGTTCGACGTCGACCCGCGCGCGGTGATCTTCGAAGTCACCGAAGCCGGCGCGCTCAATCATCTGGAAGCCGTGCGCCACCTCATCGCCGAGCTCAAGCCGTTCGGCTGCCGCTTCGCGCTGGACGATTTCGGCATCGGCTTCTCTTCGTTCGCGCATTTGAAACATCTCGACGTCGACTTTCTCAAGATCGACGGTTCGTTCATCCGCGAACTGCTCAACGATCCGGTCGATCTCGCCGTCATCAGCGCGATCACGAACATCGCGCATTCGATCGGCAAAACCGCCGTCGCCAAGCACGTCGATCGGCCGGAGATCCTGCGCGCCCTGCACGCCTGTGGCGTCGACCAGGCCCAGGGCTTCTACATCGGCAAGCCGCAACCGACGCTGCGCGCCGCGAACGGACAGCTCGAGTTGATCCAGGATCATGGCACCGCCGGCGGAAACGCGGCCTGACACGCGTGGTAACCTGCGCGGATGCAGGTCGCGACCATCTACTGGCACGATTACGAAACTTCCGGCACCGACGCGCGCCGCGACCGCGCGGTGCAATTCGCCGGGCAGCGCACAACGATTGATCTGAATCCGGTTGGTGAACCGCTGACCGTTTTCTGCCGCCCCGCACCGGATGTGCTGCCGCAACCGGCAGCCTGCCTCGTCACCGGCATTACGCCGCAACAAGCCGCACGCGACGGCGTGATCGAAGCGGAATTCGCCGCGCGCATCCACGAGGAACTCGCTGTGCCCGGCACCTGCGGCGCCGGCTACAACTCGATCCGCTTCGACGACGAGTTCACGCGCAACCTGCTCTACCGCAATTTCTACGACCCTTACGAACGCGAATGGAAAAACGGCAATTCGCGTTGGGACATCATCGACCTGGCGCGCATGTGCTACGCGCTGCGTCCGCAGGGCATCGAATGGTCGATGCACGACGGCAAGCCGAGTTTCAAATTGCAGGACCTCGCTGCGGCGAACAAATTGTCCAGCGCACAAGCCCACGACGCCGCATCCGACGTGGCCACCACCATCGACCTGGCGCGCCTGCTCAAGCGCGCGCAACCGCGGCTGTGGGATTTCTATTTCGCGCTGCGGCGCAAGGCCGAGGCATTCAAGTTCCTCGATTACGCGCATCGCACGCCGGTGCTGCATGTGTCTTCGCGCTATCCGGCCGAGCGCGGCTGCCTGGCGATGGTCGCGCCGCTGGCCGCGCATCCGAGCCTGCCCAATGGCGTCATCGTTTACGATCTGGCGGTCGATCCGGCGCCGCTGATCGAACTCGATGCGGATGAAATCCGCGATCTCGTGTTCACGCCGAAGGCGGACCTGCCGGAGGAATTCGCACGCATTCCGCTCAAGACCGTGCATGCGAACAAGTCACCCGCGCTGGCGCCGCTGTCGGCGCTCAGGGACGTGGACACGCGGCGCATAAATCTTGATGCCGCCGCTTGCGAGCGCCATCTTGAACTCTTGCGCAATGCGCCGGAGATCGCCGAGAAAGTCCGCCGCGTGTTTGCCATCGAACGCGATGCGAAAGAAGCCATCGATCCGGAACTGGCGATCTACGCAGGCTTTCCGTCCGATGCCGACAAGCGCCTGTTCGCGAAGGTGCGTGGCACGTCGCCCGCATCGTTGCGCGAATACGAAAGCGCCTTCGCTGACGCGCGCTATGCGCCCTTGCTGTTCCGCTATCGCGCGCGGAATTTTCCGGAATCCTTGAACGCCGACGAAAACCGGCGCTGGCAATCGTTCCGCCACCAGCGCCTGACGCAGGCGACATCCATCACTTCGCTGACGCTGGACGACTACTTCGCTCAAATCGCCGCGCTGCGCACCACGCCCGCGACAACGGCCTCACAGCAAGTTCTGCTCGACCAGCTCGAAGCCTGGGGCCGGCAAATCTCCGATGACATCGGCCAAACCACGACACCATCATGAGCAAAGCCTATTTCTCCAAAAATACATTCGCCTTCCTGCGCGCGCTGGATCGCAACAACAATCGGTCGTGGTTCCACGCGCATCAGGCCGAGTACGAGCGCCATGTGCGCGAACCGTTCCTGCAACTGATCGCCGACTTGCAGGCGCCGCTGGCGAAAATCAGCACGCACATGCGCGCCGATCCGCGCAAGGCCGGCGGCTCGCTGTTTCGCGTGCACCGCGACACGCGCTTCGCCAATGACAAGACGCCCTACAAACCCTGGGCCGGCGCGCGATTGTTCCACGAGCGCCGCCGCGAAGTCGCCGCGCCCTCGTTCTACCTGCACATCGCGCCCAGGGATTGCTTCGCCGGCGGCGGCATCTGGCATCCGGAATCGCCGACGCTCAAGCGCATTCGCGATTTCCTCGCCGACAATCCCGCCGCGTGGAAGCGCGCTACTCAGGGCAAGACGTTCCGCGAACATTTCCAATTCTGGGGCGAAAGCCTGACGCGCCCACCGCGCGGCTACCTGGTCGATCATGAACTGATCGAAGACATCAAGCGCAAGAGCTACGCCGCCGGCGCGCAATTCACCGAATCTCTGGCCTGCTCGTCCGAACTGCTGCCATTCGCAGTCGTTACATTCAAACGCCTCGCGCCGATGATCGACTACCTGTGCGCGGCGCTGGAATTGGAGTTTTAGCGCTACGCGTCGGCAAACGAAAACGCCAGTACGTCGCGGATATCGTCGGTTCCCATCATCGCCATCAGCAGGCGTTCGATGCCCAGCGCCACGCCGGCGCAGTCGGGCATTTCGGATTCCAACGCAGCGAGAAAGTTCTCGTCGACGGGCAATTCCGGCAAGCCGCGCGCACGGCGGCGCACGTTATCGCGCAGGAAGCGCGCGCGTTGCTCGGCCGCGTTGGTGAGTTCGTGATATCCGTTCGCCAGTTCCTGCTTGCCGACATACAGCTCGAAACGCTCGGCGACCGGCGGATCGCCGGGACGAATTTTCGCCAAAGCACATTGCGTGACGGGATAATCGCGAATGACCGTGATGCGACCGGCCGGAAATGCAGGCTGGATGCGATGCGTAAGCAGGAGGTCGAGCCAGTCGTCACGCGACAGCCCTTGCGCATCGACGCGCACGTCGCCGATTGCGGTTTGCAATTCCGCTTCGCTTGCCGCGAATGGATCGAGTCTGACCGCATCGCGAAACAAATCTCGGTAAGTGGTTTTCCACACATCGGCGGATTTTCCAGCCAATGCCAGCGCCGCTTGCGCGAGTTCGACGGTTTCGTCGATCAGTCGCGTGTGATCCCAACCGACGCGATACCACTCCAGCATGGTGAATTCGGGATTGTGCCGCCGGCCCGCCTCGCCATCGCGAAACACGCGACCGAGTTCAAAATTGTCGCCGACACCGGCGGCGAGCAAACGCTTTTGCGCGAACTCGGACGAGGTACGCAGCCAGCGTTCGTGCGCGCCGGAATCGGCGTGCCCGGAAAACCGCGTCGCGAAGCTGGCGATGTTGGGTTCGGTGTTCGCGCCGGCCGAGAGAATCGGCGTTTCGACTTCGAGCACGCCGCGCGCGGCGAAGAATTCGCGGATCAGCGCATACAGGCGCGCGCGCAATCCCAGCGCAGCGCGGCGCGCTTCATTCGTGAGCACGCAGAAACTCCGCGAGACGCGCCTCATCCCAGACTTCGATGCCCAGCTCGTTCGCCTTGTCGAGTTTGGAACCAGCCTCAGAACCGGCGACGACGAAACTGGTTTTCTTCGACACGCTGCCTGAAACCTTCGCGCCGAGCGCTTCGAGTTTTTCCTTGGCCTCGTCGCGAGTGAGCGTGGTCAGCGTGCCGGTGAGCACGACAGTCTTGCCGGCGAGTGCGCCCTGCGCCTCGCGTTGCGGCTCGGATTCAGTCCATACCAGGCCCGCGGCGCGCAACTGCTCGATGGCCTCGCGGTTGTGCGATTCGGCGAAGAACGTGGCGATGTGCGCAGCCATGATCGGGCCGACATCGGGCACCTGCGTGAGTTCGTCCTCGCTTGCCGCGATCAGCGCGTCGAGTCCGCCGAACCAGCGCGCCAGCGCCTTCGCAGTCGCCTCGCCGACGTCGGAAATCCCGAGCGAATACAGAAATCGTTCCAGAGTCGTGCGTTTGCTGTGCGCGATCGCGGCAATCAGATTCTCCGCCCACTTTGTCGCGATCTTGCCAGCCTTGACCGTCTCCGGTGTGGTGCCGTCGCGCTCGTCGGCGCGGCGTTTCATGTCGAGCAAATTGTCCAACGACAATTTATACAAATCCGCAACCGAGTGGACGTAGCCCAGGTCGCACAGATCTTCGATGTAGCGTTCGCCGAGTCCGTCGATGTCCATTGCGCGGCGCGCGGCAAAGTGGAAGATTGCCTGCACGCGCTGCGCGGCGCAGCTCAGGCCGCCGGAGCAGCGCGCGACGACCTCGCCTTCCTCGCGCACGATGGCGGAACCGCAGACCGGGCAATGCGTCGGCATCTTCCACGGGCGCGTGTGCGCGGGGCGCTTGTCGAGCACGACGCTGACGACTTCCGGAATCACGTCGCCGGCGCGGCGCACGATCACGGTGTCGCCGATACGCACGTCCAGGCGCGCGACCTGGTCGGCGTTGTGCAGGGTCGCGTTGGTCACGGTGACGCCGCCGACGAACACGGGTTTGAGTTTCGCGGCGGGCGTCGCCGCGCCGGTGCGGCCGATGTTGATAATGATGTCCTCGACGACAGTCGTCTGCTCCTGCGCCGGAAACTTGTGCGCAATGGCCCAGCGCGGCGTGCGCCCGGCGAAGCCAAGCGCGCCCTGCGCGGCCAGGTCGTCAAGCTTGTAGACGACGCCGTCGATGTCGAACGGCAGCGCGTCGCGTTGCGTGCCGATACGCTTGAAGTACGCAAGGCATCCTTCCACGCCTGTCGCGGTATCGATCAGCGTGCTGACCGGAAAACCCCAGTCGCGCAATTTGCGCATCGTCGCCGAATGCGCCGCCGGCAGATCGACGCCTTCGACTTCACCCACCGAGTACGCGTAAAACGCGAGCGGACGTTTCGCCGTGATGCGCGGATCGAGCTGGCGCAACGAACCTGCAGCGGCGTTGCGCGGATTGATCAGCAGCTTGATCTTGCCGCCGGATTCGCGCGCCATCTCGTTGTATTTCTCGAAGCCGGCACGCGGCATGTAGACCTCGCCGCGCACTTCCAGCACGCGTGGCCAATCGGTGCCGCGCAGACGCAACGGAATGCTTTTTATGGTGCGCAGATTGGCGGTCACGTCCTCGCCGGCCTCGCCGTCGCCGCGCGTCGCACCCTGTACGAACACGCCGTCCTCGTAGCGCAGGCTGATTGCGAGACCGTCGAACTTCGGCTCGACCGAGAAATCGAACACGACGGATTCATCGAGCTTGAGCTGCTTGCGAATGCGACCGACGAAATCGGCGACTTCTTCGTCGCTGAACGCGTTGGCCAGCGACAACATCGGGATCGCATGGCGGACTTCGGCGAACTCGCGCGATGGCGCGGCGCCCACGCGCTGGGTTGGCGAATCGGGCGTGATGAGTTCGGGATGCGCGGCTTCGAGCTCTTCCAGTTCGCGCAACATCGCGTCGTATTCGGCGTCCGGGATATCCGGCGCGTCCAGTACGTGGTAGCGATGGCTGGCATCGTTCAGGCGCGCGCGCAGTTCGGCGGCACGATCGGCCGGGGCGGTGGCATGTTTCATCGGCGCAGTTTACCCGCTGGCACGGTATGCTTGCGCATCGACCGAGGACGAACGACATGGCCAAATCGAACTGGGCAGTGTTTCCGCATCCGGACAAGACATACGACTACGCGGGCGACAAGCTGGCCAAGGCATGGAAGCACCTGCATGCCGGCGATCTGGAAGCGTTTCCGGATGAGAAGCACGTCGCCAAGCTGCTCAAATCCAATGCCAAGCTTGGCAAGGACGCGGGCAAGATTGCCACGCAGTTGCAAGACGCCTGGCGTGCGTTCCACCGCGGCGATTTCCAGCAAGCGCACGATGCCGGCGTCGCACTGAAAGCGCTCGGCGCCTCGGTCGCGATCAAGGCCGGCGGCATCCACGCCACGTATCTGCTCAAGTCGGACAAGGACAAGCTCGCGCGCTACGCGGCTCTAGCCGAACTGGCCGAAGACGCCATCGCCGCTCTGCCCGGCGAAGCGAACAGCCATTACCGCCGCGCCTTTGCGCTCGGTCGCTACAGCCAGTGCCTGTCGGTGGCGCAGGCGTTGGCGCAGGGCATCGCGGGCAAAGTGAAAACGTCGCTGGACGCTGCGCTGAAACTCGCGCCCAAGCACGCCGAAGCGCGCACTGCACTCGGGCTGTATCACGCCGAAATCGTCGGCAAAGTCGGCGGCATGTTGGCGAAACTGACCTACGGTGCCAGTGCGGGCGAAGCCGAAAAACAGCTCAAGGAAGCGCTGAAACTCACGCCAGATTCGCCGATCGCGTGGATCGAATACGGCAACGCGCAGTTGCTCCTGCGCGGCGAGAAAGGCGAAGATGAAGCCGCATCCGCCTTCGACAAGGCCGCCAAGCTCAAGCCGCGCGATGCGATGGAACGGCTGGATGCGGAATGGGCAAAGGCTCAGCTCGCGTAAATCCCGCGCGAGTATAGTTCACGGCACATGGACGCCGAGGCCGCACCGACACAAGACATAGCTGCCGCGCCGGCGCTCGACGCACCCGCCAAACGCGCCCTGCTCTGGCTGGTCGCGTTCTCGTTTTTCATGCAGATGCTCGACTCGACCATCGTCAACACGGCGACGCCGAGCATCGCGCAGAGCATGGGTATCGCCCCGCTCGACCTGCGCACGGCGCTGACCAGCTACACGCTCGCGCTGGCGGTGTTCATCCCCTTGAGTTCGTGGCTCGCCGACCGTCGCGGTACGCGCGAAATCTTCTGGTGGGCGATCCTGATCTTCACGCTCGGTTCGCTCGCCTGCGGCCTCGCGCAGAACCTGTGGATGCTGGTCGCCGCGCGCGTGGTGCAGGGTTTCGGCGGCGCGATGATGATGCCGGTCGGGCGCCTGGCACTGGTACGCGCGTTCGACAAATCCGAATTCGTGCACGCCATGAGCGTGGCGACGATTCCAGGCCTGATCGGCCCGGCGATCGGTCCGGTGCTCGGCGGATTGTTTTCGGAATACCTGTCGTGGCGCATGATCTTTTTCGTCAACATTCCGTTCGGCATCATCGGGCTGTTCCTCGCGCGTCGCGCGATGCCCGATTACCGCGGCGCGCGTGCGCCGCTGGATATTTCCGGATTCGCCTTGTTCGCGCTCGGCGCCGGCGGCCTGTCGTGGGCGCTGGAACAGCTGAGCGAGGCTGTGTACGCGCAAGGATTCGTGTTCGGCATCGCCGCGATCGTCGCGCTGGCGCTGTATTGGCGGCGCGGCACGCGTGTGGTCGCACCGATCGTCGATCTGCGCCTGCTGCGCATCCGCAGTTTTCGCGTCGCTTTCAACGGCGGGTTCGTCACGCGGCTCGGCGTCGGCGGCATTTCGTTTCTGATGACATTGCTGTTCCAGATCGGCTTCGGCTATTCGGCGATCATGGCTGGCCTGCTGCAGGTTCCGCAGGCGCTGGCCATGCTGCTGATGCGCTTCTTCGTCGGCCCGATCATCAAGTACCAGGGCTATCGGCGCGTGCTGCTCTACAACACCGCGCTGGCCGGAATCCTGGTGATGACGTTCGCTTTGCTCGGGAAATCGACGCCGATCTGGCTGATCTGCACACAGGTGTTCGTCTACGGCTTCGTGATGTCGTTGCAATACACGGCGATGAACACGCTCGGCTTCGTGGATCTCGCGCCGGCGCAGGCGAGCATGGGATCGAGCATGACCAGCACCGTGCAGAATCTTTCGTCGAGCTTCGGCATCGCCTTCGCGTCGCTGCTGATGGCGGTGTTCCTGCAAGGCAGCGAAGATAGCGGCGCCCACTACGTCACCGCGTTTCGCGCCACCATGCTTATCCTCGGCGGCGTCACCGTGCTGTCCGCGCTGATGTTCCTGCGTCTGCCGCGGCGGGCGGGGGCGTGAATTTCATTCCCGAATCCTGTGACGTATTGATTGTCGGTGGCGGCGCCGCCGGTCTCATGTGTGCGCTGACGGCAGGCCAGCGCGGTCGGCGCGTGATCGTGCTTGAAGGCGCGAATCGAGTCGGCAAGAAAATCCTGATGTCCGGCGGCGGCCGCTGCAACTTCACCAACACTGGCACCACGCCGGAGAATTTCCTCTCGGCCAATCCGCATTTTTGCAAGTCGGCGCTTGCTCGCTACACACCGGCGCATTTCATCGAGCTGGTCGAGCGTCATCGCATTGCCTGGCATGAAAAGGAATTGGGGCAGTTGTTTTGCGATGACTCCTCCAAACAAATCGTGGCAATGCTGCTGGCCGAATGTGCGGCGGCGGGCGTGGATATCCGCGTCGGCTGCGCAATCGACTCGGTGCGCAAGAGCGCAGATGGTTTTATCGTCAGCACGGACTGCGGCGAATTCACCGCTCCTGCTCTGGTGGTCGCCAGCGGCGGCCTGTCGATTCCGAGCATGGGTGCCAGCGGATTCGGCTACACAATCGCGCGTCAGTTTGGCCACGCTGTTCTGCCGACACGCGCCGGCCTGGTGCCGCTGACTTTAAGTGGCACGCATCTGGAACGCTGGCAGGATCTGAGCGGAGTCGCCCTGCCTGTCGAAGCGCGCGCGGGCGCACGAAGTTTCCGCGGCGCCATGCTGATCACGCATCGCGGCATCAGCGGCCCGGCGATCCTGCAGATATCGTCGTACTGGCAACCGGGCGATGTGCTGACAATCGATCTGCTGCCGGAACTCGATGCGCTGCCGCTGCTGCGCGATCAACGGACGCAGCGACCGTCGTCCGAGTTGAAGACGATACTCGCCGAATTATTGCCGAAGCGATTTGCACAACGCCTGTGCGAAACCACAATCACGAATCGTTCGATGAAACAGTATCGCGACGCGGAGTTGATCCAGGTAGCGGCCGTTCTGAAAAACTGGCCCATTGTCGCCAGTGGAACCGAGGGCTATCGCACCGCCGAGGTGACGCTCGGCGGCGTCGACACCGACGAGCTTTCGTCAACAACCATGCAATCGCGCCGCGTCTCCGGTCTTTATTTCATCGGCGAAGTCGTCGACGTCACCGGCCATCTGGGCGGCTACAACTTTCAGTGGGCCTGGGCCTCGGGGCATGCGGCGGGCTGTGCGATTTGATCGGCGCGCGCCGCCTCACATTTGCGCAGGAATCATGTGTAATGCGCCAGCGTCGCCGCCGCACCATCCGCGGCAACACCGCCATCCCAATCTTCCATCAACGTCAGCAGGGTGAGTTTTTCCACTTCGCGCGCGAAACGCTGCACGATGGCGTCGGGGTCGGCGACGCGGCGCTGATCGGCGATCAGGCCGAAATGCACGCGGCCGTTGTAGGACAGGATCGAAACGCCCATGCCGACGCTGCCGTTCTGTGGCACCCAGAACATCAACTCCTTCACTTCGACGCCAGCGAGGTACAGCGGTTTTTTCGGGCCGGGAACGTTGGTGGCAACCGTCGTCGCCTTGCGGCTGAAAAGATCGAGCGCCATGCGTTGCAGCGCGGCCGGCGCCATGCCGACAGCGGCAAGCAGGCCGAAGGTGAGTGCGGCCTGCTTGCTGCGTTTTAGCTCGCGCATTGACGCGGCGACGCGTTCGAGCCGGCGCAGCGGATTCGCTTCGCCCACCGGCAGATCGAGAAAAACCAGTCCGAAATGATTGCCGAGCTGCTTGGCGTGTTCCAGCGGACGCAGATTCACTGGCACGGTGGCACGAATGGTGACGCCATCGACCGATTCGCCCAGATCGCGCAGATAACCGCGCAGTGCGCCCGCCGCGCAAGCGAGCAGGATGTCGTTGACCGTGCAGCGCAAAACACGGCCCAGCGCCTTGACCTCGGCCAGCGGCAAAGGCTCGGCCCAGGCGCAGCGCTTGCGCGTACCGAGCGCTCCGGCCTTGAACGCAGTCGGTGGATCGTCGGCAAGATTGAGCGCGATGGCGAGCTCGCGTGCGATTTCCGAACCTTCGCGCGCCATCGTCGCAGCCAGCGCCGGATTGCGCATCAACGCGCCCCCCTGGGTCATGGCCTTGGAAATTCCCGCGCGTGCGGGCGCGAGCAGGCGCGCGATCACGCCGCCGCGTTCGCGCGGCAACCACGATTTGGCTGGCTCAGCGCGCGGCACTGCCGTTGGCGTGGCGTCCGTAAGCGAAAGCATAACCTGCACCAGGGCAAGGCCATCGGCATAACAGTGATGGATGCGCGCGACCAGCACGCTGCCGCCCTGGTAATTTTCGATCAGGTGAAACTGCCACAGGGGACGCGCGTGGTCGAGCGCGGTCGAGGCCAGTTCGCTGACGAATTTCTCGAGCGCCAGCTTGCCCGCCTTGCGTGGCAGCTTGGCTGCGCGTACGTGCCAGCGCATGTCGGGCTTCGGCACCGTTTCCCAGAACGCCGCCGCGCCGGTGTCCACCGGCTTCTGGCCGAATCGGCGGTAGGCGAGAAAGCGGTCGGCTATCAGTTCGCGCAAATCCTTCAACAGCAGCGGCGCATCGAGCATCAAGACGCCGGTAATCATCATCAGGTTGGTCGGGCTTTCCATGCGCAACCAGGCCGTGTCGACTTTCGCCATGGGTTCCTGGATTGCCGACGCTTGCTTCGCCATGCGATTCCCCGATCCGGTCTGCTATCGGGTAGCATCGGGCGAACCTCGGGAAAACGCAATCATGGACCACGGCAGCGACATCCTGCTTAGCCTTTTCATCGTTTTCGTCGCCGCACAGGTCGGCGCGGAAATCGCGCAACGCCTGAAGCTGCCCGGCGTGGTCGGCGAGATCGCCGCCGGCTGCATCGTCGGGCCGTCGTTGCTGGGCTGGATCGCGCCATCCGAACCGCTGGACGTCCTGGCCGAAATCGGCGTCGTGCTACTGCTGTTTTCAGTCGGACTGGAAACGCGCTTGGACGACATGAAGCGCGTGGGCCGCAGCGCGTTCGCGGTCGGCGTGCTTGGCGTGATCGTGCCGTTCGCACTCGGCTCGTTGTGGGCGCATGGATCCGGATTCGACTGGGCCAAATCGCTGTTCGTGGCCGCCGCCTTCGTCGCCACTTCCGCCGGCATCACCGCACGCGTGCTGCAGGAATTGAACGTGCTGCAACGCGAGGAATCGCGCGTGATACTCGGCGCCGCGGTCATCGACGACATCCTCGCGATGCTCCTGCTCGGCGTCGTCACGGCGCTGCAGTCCGGCGCGGAACTGCGCCTGGGTCACCTGGCCCTGGTGCTGGCCGAGGCGGTGGGATTCGTCGTCGTGATCGGTGTCATCGGTGCGCGCGTGATGCGGCGCGCGTCCAACCTGATCGAAGCGCCGATCAATCCGCTGTCGCCGCTGAACATCGTGCTGGCGTTGTGCCTGGGGCTCGCGTTCGCGGCGACCCAGTTCGGACTCGCCGCCATCATAGGTGCCTTCCTGGCCGGCATGATCGCGTCGGAAACGCGCCAGCGCGAAACCATCGAGCACCAGACGCGGCCCCTGCTGGCCCTGCTCACACCGTTCTTTTTCGTCGTCACCGGCAGCCAGGTCGATTTGTCGCAACTGGCGAGCGTCGATGCGCTGCTCACGCTCGCCCTGATTACTGCGATTGCGATCGTGTCGAAGTTGATTGGCGGATTCCTCGGCGCGCTGCCGCTGGGCCGGCGCGGCGCGCTGATCGTCGGCGTGGGCATGATCCCGCGCGGCGAGGTCGGCGTGGTGGTCGCAAGCCTGGGGCTGGCCGCCGGCGTGTTTCCGCCACGCACCTACGCGCTGATCGTGGCGATGTCCCTGCTCACCTCGATCGTCACGCCACCATTGTTGGCGCTACTGTTCAGAGAAAAGGGTCGGTCAACGTCGCTCTGAGAATGTCCGGACAATAAGTGCCGCGGTGCGGAATGACAGCACCTGCGGAACGCGTATGCTCGCGCGCGGCACATCTAGGGTTCAGGGGTGAGATAGGAAAGCGTCGTTCCGGATTGCGGGCTCGCACCCGCGCTAATCCGGTGCACGCGTGCAACCGGATTGCAGGAAGGAACCGGCCCGAACGCCGAAACGGCGGTCGCGACAACTCCCTCATGGCAATGAGGGGTCATTTTTCGGAAGCTGGCATGCTTCCCAACGGGAGTCAAAAAAAGATGAAACGTTCGAGTCTCGCAATCGCAATACTCGCCGGCGTGTGTGTCACCGCGGCCGCCGGTGCGGCCCAACGCAACCAGACCTTGTTCATCCAGCACAATACCGACGGCAGCCAGTTGCGGGCGGGCGATGTCCTCGTCGCCGACGGCAACGGGCAGGCCGCCATGTATCACGGCAACGCGTTCGTGCGCATGGTCCAGGATCCGGAAAACCTGGTCGCGACCCACGCCAGCGGCAAACCCGTGTACATCACCGACGCCGAAGGCGCGATGATTCGCGGCAACATCGCCAACTTCGACGGCGACGCCTTCATCTCCGAAGATGCGCCGGAAATCGTCTACTACCGCAAGGAAATCGTGCACGCGCGCGGCGCCCAATTCGCCGGCTTCGGACAGGCTCACGGTGGCGGCGGCGCCAGCGGCAGCGCCGATCTGACCCTGCACGGCGGCAATGTGCTGATCACGCCGACCAGCTATTCGATTTTCTGGGGATCGTACGGTACCGACATCCAGTCCGGCATCGACACCTTCTTCAACGGCTTCAGCGACAGCAGCATTGCGAACGCATCGACCGAGTACTACGGCACGTCGAATGGTTATGTCAGCGGCAGGAGCGTCAACGGGGCGGTGTTTCACGATTCCAACCCGCCGAAGCGCGCCTTGTCCACATCAAGCGCGGTCGCGGAAGCCTGCAAGATCACAAGCAACAACCCCGATCCGAACGGCGTCTATTTCATCTTCACCTCGACCGGCGCCGGGCATGTGAGTTACTGCGCCTGGCACAGCTGGGGTTCGTGCTCGAACGGCGCGCCGGTGCAAGTGGCCTACATGCCGAACATATCCGGCATTGCCGGCTGCAACCCGAACAGCGACGTGAGTAGCCAGTCCGAGGGCCTTGCCGCCCTCGCCAACGTGACCTCGCACGAATATTCCGAGGCAATCACCGACCCGCGTGGCACCGGCTGGACCGATTCCAGCGGCTCGGAGAACGGCGACAAGTGCGCATGGTCGTTCCACAACGACGTGACCTTCTCCAACGGCAGCGTATGGAAGCTGCAGATGGAATGGTCGAATAACGCCTACAACAGCGGCACCGGTTACGCGAATACAAGCGGCCAGCTCGGCTGTCTGCAATAAGGCAACAAGCTCCGGCATGATTGCCAGCGCCCCGGCGGGATATGCCGGGGCGTTTTTTCATCCGCTCAAAGTACGCCGAAACGCCGGATCATGCGTGATTTGACGAATTGCGTCAGTGCCATGTAGGCGACGAGCACCACGCCCAGGAACGGCCAGTACAAACCCGGCAGCGGCGCGAAACCGAACCACGCAGCGGCGGGCGTGAATGGCAATGCCATGCCGATCAGGCAAATCACCGCGCTGGTGATGGTGAGCGGCCAACTGGCGCGACTTTGCACGAATGGAATCCGCCCGGTGCGGATGATGTGCACGATCAGGGTTTGCGACAACAGCGATTCGACGAACCAGCCGGTCTGGAACAGGTGCGCGTTGCCGCTGGCGCCAACGTCAAGCACAAGCCAGAGGAAACCGAACGTGCAGTAATCGAAGATCGAACTGATCGGGCCAATGCATAGCATGAAGCGTGTGATCGCCTTCAGGTCCCACTGCCGCGGTTGCGCCAGGTATTCCTCGTCGACCTCGTCGGAAGCGACCGCGGTCTGCGAAAAATCGTACATCAGGTTGTTGAGCAGCACCTGCACCGGCAGCATCGGCAGGAACGGCAGCAACGCACTCGCGCCAATCATGCTGAACATGTTGCCGAAGTTGGAACTGGCCGTCATCTTGATGTACTTGAGCACGTTGCCGAAGACCTTGCGGCCTTCGATCACGCCTTCCTCCAACACCAGCAGACTTTTCTCCAGCAGGATGATGTCGGCCGATTCCTTGGCGATGTCGACCGCCGTGTCGACCGAGATGCCGACATCGGCTGCGCGCAGCGCGGGGCCGTCGTTGATGCCGTCACCGAGAAAGCCGACCACGTGACCATCGCGGTGCAGGGCCTGGATCACGCGCACCTTCTGCTGCGGATTCAAGCGCGCAAACACCTGCGTCGTGCGCGCGGCGACGGTCAGCTCATCGTCGCTCATCGCCTCGACCTTGGGGCCGGTGAGAAAATTCTCGACAGTGATGCCGACCTGGCGGCAGACGTTGCGCGTGACCACGTCGTTGTCGCCGGTGAGGATCTTCACCGCCACGCCGTTCGCGTTGAGCGCGGCGATCGCTTCGGCCGCACTGTCCTTGGGCGGGTCGAGGAACGCGATGTAACCCATCAGGGTCAGGCCTGATTCGTCGTCGCGCGAATAGCTCGGCTTGACCTCGATTTCGCGCACGCCGAGCGCGAGCACGCGGAAACCGTCGTCGTTCATGTCGCGCGCAACCGCGCGTACTTCGGCGATCTTCTCCGGCGTCGCGGCGACCTCGTCGTCGCCGTCGCGCACGCGCGCGCACACGCCGACGGTTTCGGCCACGGCGCCCTTGGAAATCAGGAAATGCCGCCCCGCCCGGTCGCGCACCACCACCGACATGCGCCGGCGCGAGAAGTCGAACGGCACCTCGTCGACCAGCGTGTAGGTCGCCTTCAGGCGCGCGGCGGCGTCAGGCGCGGTGCGGTCGAGCACGGCGACGTCGAGCAGGTTCTTCAGACCCGTTTGATGAAAACTGTTGAGCCAGGCGAAGTCGAGCACGGCATCGTTTTCGTCGCCGTGGACATCGGTGTGGCGCTCCAGGATGACGCGATCCTGGGTCAGCGTGCCGGTCTTGTCCGTGCACAGCACGTCGATCGCACCGAAGTTCTGGATCGCGTTCAAGCGTTTGACGATCACGTCCTTGCCCGCCATCTTGAGCGCGCCCTTGGCGAGATTGATCGCCACGATCATCGGCAGCATTTCCGGTGTCAGGCCCACGGCCACGGCGACCGCGAACATGAAGGCCTCGAACCAGTCGTGCTTGGTCACGCCATTGATCAAGAAAACGACCGGCACCATCACCGCCATGAAGCGCAGCATCAACCAGGCGAAACGCTTGACGCCTTTGTCGAAGCTGGTCTCCACGCGCTGACCGATGAGCGAACCGGCGAGCGCGCCAAAGTAGGTGCCCGCGCCGGTGGCAGCGATCACGCCCATGGCACTGCCGCTGACCACGTTTGAGCCCATGAAACACAGGCAGCGCGCTTCCAGCGCGGTTTTCGCATCCGTGTCGGCGGCCGCGAATTTTTCCACCGGCATCGACTCGCCGGTCAGCGCGGCCTGATTGATGAACAGGTCTTTCGCATTGAGCAGGCGCAAATCCGCCGGCACCATGTCGCCGGCGGACAGGAACACGATGTCGCCGGGTACCAGTGCATCGATCGGCACTTCGAGCTTCTTCACGACACGCCGCAACGGCGCGTCTTCGTCCGCCAGATTTTCATCAAGATGATCTTCGGGCTCGTCCACCTCGCGCCGCACCGTGGCGGTGTTGCTCACCATGCGCCGCAGCTGTTCCACCGCGCGGCTGGAGCGCGCTTCCTGGAAATGCGCGACGAACACCGCCATCACCACCATCGCGATCATGATGACGGCGCCGATCCTGTCGCTCAGCTCACCGCCGGTCGCCCAGGTGATGGCGGCAAGTATGGTCAACAGGATATTGATCGGATTGGTGGCGAAGCGCTCGAGGATGTGCAGCAGGAAGGGCTTCTTTTTTTCCTGCGCGACGATGTTGGGGCCGAATTCGGCGGTGAATTCCGCGACTTGCTCGTCGCTCAGGCCATCGAGCGCGCTGCCGAGCTTGGTCAAAACCTCGCCGCCTTCCAAGCGCGCAAATGCGCTCAATTGCGCTGCGGCGCGCGCGGCGGCCTCACCTCTGCCGCGCTCGCGCGCGCCACTGGGGATCAGCATGGAGAAATTGAACAAATCCAGCATGACGACTCCGCGATCGGGCAACCGGTCATGCTTGCGATTCGGATGAAGTGCTGGATCGCCTGATGGCGATTCCGGCGCGTTACCGTCTCAGGCGGAACGCACCGTGGCTACGGGCTTTCCGCGGACTAGCGATGACTGGCTGCAGTGTGGCTTCTACTGCAAGGGTCCACGGAAGGACGCCCCCGTATGGCTAAGGTGCGCGCAAGGTAGACGCGCGCGGGGCAGTTGTCAACACGTTCGCGCGATCGCGCGAATCCGATCGGCCACCGCATCGAAAAATTCCATCGGCAACTGCGCACGCACCGACACGCTCCACCAATGCGGGCACGCGAATGCGGCGCACTTGACGGCGTCCTTTTCGGTCATCAGCACGGGCAGTGCGTCGCCAAAATCCAGATCGGCGGCCGCGAAGGCGTGGTGGTCCGGAAATCCATGCTCAAGCACATCGATACCCGCATCGCGCAGCTTGGAGAAAAACCGCGACGGATTGCCGATGCCGGCGACGGCATGGGCGCGCTGGCCGGAAAAATCCCGCAACGGACGTTGCGGCGCACCGGTCAGAGACAGCACAGCATCGCCGGCCAGAGTCATTGGCACCTCGCCCGCTTGCGGTGCGCTGCCGTTGCAAACGCGAAAATCCACGGATTGCAGACGCGCCATCGGCTCGCGCAACGGCCCCGCCGGAAGCAAGCGCCCGTTGCCGAAGCGGCGCGCGCCGTCGATCACGGCGATTTCGATATCGCGGCGAAGCGCATAATGCTGCAAGCCGTCGTCGGCGATGAGCACATCGATGCCACCGCCCTGCAACAGCAGCCTCCCCGCTTCCGCACGTTTGCGAGCAACCGCAACCGGCACGCCTGTCGCATCGAAAATCAACCGCGCCTCGTCGCCGACCACGGCAGAATCCGAATGCGTGTCCACGTGAGTAGGTTCGCGCGCGCTGCCGCCGAATCCTCGGCTGATCACGCCGGGTTTGAAACCGCGCTCGCGCAAGGCTTCGACCAGCGCGATCGTCAACGGTGTCTTGCCGGTTCCGCCAACGCTGATGTTGCCGATGACGATGACCGGCACGGGCAAACGTGTACGGCGCAGGATGCCGCGGCGATAAAGCGAACGGCGCAGCACCGCAAGCGCTGCGTATACACATGACAATCCACGCAACCACAACGACGGCTCGGTGCCGCCGTACCAGATTGTGTTCAGTGTGCGCTCGTCGAACATCGACTCAACCGCAGCACGTCTTGCGCGCCTGTATCGGCGGGCACGGCACTGAACCGTAGGAACAGAAGACGCAGCAATCGCCGGGCTTGGGTTTGAGCAATTCGCCGCAGCCCACGCATTCGTGAAACCAGACGCAGGCGTTCGTCGGCATCGTTTCGACGCAAACGTGCCCGCAATGCGGACACGTCAATATCGACTCAAGAATGATTGGTGTTGCCATTGTCGCGAAATTGCATTTTATACAATGCCGCATACTGCCCGTTTTGCACGAGCAGCTCGGCATGCGTTCCCGTTTCCACGATGCGGCCGGCATCGAGCACAGCAATGCGATCGGCGTGTTCGATGGTCGAGAGGCGATGCGCGATGACGATGACCGTGCGCTGGCGCAGCAGGCGCTTGAGCGCATCCTGGATCAGGCTTTCGCTTTCGCTGTCGAGCGCGCTGGTGGCCTCGTCGAGGATCAGGATCGGCGCGTCCTTGAGGATCGCGCGCGCGATCGCGATGCGCTGGCGCTGGCCGCCGGACAGCAGCGCGCCGCCCTCGCCCACGCGGCTGTCGAGGCCGTTCGGCAAAGCATCGATGAAATCCAGCGCGTTTGCCGCACGCGCGGCCTCGACGATGGCCTCGCGCGAGGCGCCGCCGAGCGCACCGTAGGCGATGTTGCGGGCCACCGTGTCGTCGAAAATCACGACTTGTTGACCAACCCAAGCGATCTGCGCGCGCAGATTGTCCAACGCGTAATCTGCAAGCGGCTCGCCGTCGAGCAGGATTTGCCCTGCATTCGGATCGTGAAAGCGCGGGATCAGGCTGGCGAGCGTGGACTTGCCGCTGCCCGAGCGTCCGACCAGCGCGGTGACGCTGCCGGCCGGGCAATGCAGATCGATGCCGCGCAACGCGAGTTCGGCGGCCCCCGGATAAGCGAACGACACGCCATCGAGTGCGATCTCGCCGCGCACGCGCTCGGCGCGCTTTGTGCCGGCATCGCGTTCTTCGTCCGTGTCGAGTACGGAGAAAATATCCTGCGCCGCGACCACGCCGCGCTGCATGTTGGACTGCACCGTGGTCAGGCGCTTGAGCGAGGGCAGCATCACCAGCATCGCCGTGATCAGCGACATGAACGTGCCCGGGCTCATCTCGCGCAGGATCGCGCCGGGCCGCGTGGCGAGGAAAATCACCAACGCGAGCGCAAACGCGGCGACGAACTGCACCACCGCGTTGGCCATCGAATTGGTCGAGGCGATCTTGAGATTCAGGCGCCGGATCGCGTCGTTGACCGTGGCGAAACGGCGCTGTTCGTATTCGCGACCGCCGTAAATCCTGACCTCGCGCTGCCCGCCGACGACCTCGTCGACCATGCCGGTGATCGAACCGACGGAATCCTGGATGCGATGGCTGATGCGCCGGTAGCGCCGGCCCACGAACCACACGATCGCCGCGACCGGCGGCGCGAGCACGAACAGCGCCACGGTCAGGCGCGCGCTGTTGTACAGCATCACGCTGATCTGGCCGACGATCATGAGTCCATCGAGCACGAGAATCTTCAATCCGTCCGTGCTGGCGTTGGCGACCTGCTCCACGGTGAAGGTCATGCGCGAAATCTGCACGCTCGACGACTCGCGCTGGAAGAACGCAGCCGGCAGGGTCAGGTATTTGCGGAAGACCTCTTCGCGCAGCGTCTGGATCACACCGCGGGCGATCTTGGCCATGTTGTAGCCGGCGGTGTACGTCGCCATGCCGCGAACGAGGAACAGGCCGACGATGAAAATCGGCATCCAGAAGATCGTCGCCTTGTCCTTGTGCACGAACAAGTCGTCGAGCATGGGCTTGATGATCAGGGTGAACACCGAACCGCAGGCGGCGTCGAAGATCATGCCGAGCATCGCCAGCAACGCGATCGGCCAATAGCGCGACGAGTAGCCGAGCAGGCGCCGCCAGGTCGCCCAGGGCGATGCCGAATCCTGCGCGGCGGCGCTCACTGCTTGTCCTGACCCTTGCTGCGCACCGTGGCGATGGACATGTGCGTAAAGCCGAGCTGGCCGAGCGCATCCATCGCCGTGACCACGGCCTGGTGCGGCGTCATCGCGTCCGCGCGCAGGATCACCGGCTGGTCGCGGCTGTCGCCGGCGATGTGCTCGATCGCCTGCTTGAGCGTGGCGACGTCGGGATTGAGCACCTCGTTGTTGTCGACGTAGAAGCGGCTGTCGGCGCCGATCATCACGATGAGAGGATTCTTCGGCGCGTCTTCCAGCGTTTCCGAAGCCTGCGGCAGGGTCACCTTGAGCGCCGAGTGCTGCACGAAGGTCGTGGTCATCACGAAGAACATCAGCAGCGTGAGCATGACGTCGATCAGCGAGATCACGTTGATCTCGAACTCGTCCTGGCGTTGCGCACCCAAGCGCATGTCAGTGCGCCTTGGCCGCCGCGCGCGCAGGCGCAGGCGGGGTTTCCGCATGCGCGGACAATTCGTCGATCAGGCGAATCGTCTGCTCTTCCATGTCGACCACGTAATCGGCGACGCGGCCGCGGAAATAGCGATGGAAGAAATACGCCGGAATCGCCACGCACAAACCCGCCGCCGTGCATACCAGTGCCTGGCCGATGCCGCCGGCCATCTTCAGCGGATCGCCCACGCCCGAGACCATCACCGCGAAGAACATCTCGATCAACCCGAACACCGTGCCGAGCAGGCCGAGCAGCGGCGAGATCAGGGCGATGGTGCCGAGCGTGTTGAGAAAACGTTCGAGCCGGTGCACCACGTGGCGGCCGGTGTCCTCGACGCGCTCCTTGATGATCTCGCGCGAGCGCATGCGGACCGACAGCGCTGAGGCGAGAATTTCGCCCAGCGGCGAATTCGCGCGCAGGGTTTCGATGTGGCCCGGATCGAGCTTGCGCGTGCGCGCCCACGCGAGGACTTGTTCGCCGAGTTCCGCCGGCACCACGGACTTGCGCCGCAGCGACCAGAACCGCTCCAGAATGATGGCCAGCGCCACCGCCGAACACAGCAGGATCGGCACCATCGGCCAGCCGCCGGCAATCAGGATTTCGAGCACGCGCGAGACTCCATCAACGAACCGCGGCAGATAATAACAGTGACGAGCCGATTTGCGTTGCGAATCAGTACCCGGCCAGCCTCTCCCGCAACCCGCTGCGCCGCATCGCCGGCCGCGCCGTAGCGGCGCGCAGGGAATCCGCACCGGCCCACAGCGTGGCGCTCGCGCGGGCGCGCGACACCGCCGTGTAGACGAGTTCGCGGCTGAGGATGCGGTGCTGCGCGTCCGGCGGCAGCAGCACGGCAACGTGGTCGTATTCCGAGCCCTGGCTGCGATGAATGGTGATCGCGAAGGCGGTTTCGTGCGCGGACAGCGCGCGTGGGGAGAAACTGCGCGGCGTGCCATCCGCACCGTCGAACCATACGCGTAGGCCGTCGCCACGATCCAGCGCAATGCCGACATCCCCGTTGAACAGGCCACGCGCGTAATCGTTGCGCGTGACGATCACGGGTCGGCCGTGGTACCAGACTTCCCCGGCATCGGTACCGAAACGCACGGCCAGCCGCCGCGTTACAAGCACATTGACTTCATCCGCACCGAACGGTCCGTCGCGCAACCCGCACAGGATTTGCGTCTCGCGCAGGATGCGCAGCGCATCCGCGGGGGCGATATGCGGATCGTGCAGGCGCGCGAAGACGTCGGCGTGCGTCGCGATCCAGTCGTCGATACTGGCACGCAACTGCGCGGCATCCGCGCACGGACGCCAAAGCATACCGCCCTCCGCGCCTGCGAGAATGCGTTCGACCCATTGCGCGTCGCCACGGCGAAGCGCATCGAGTGCCGACTGCAAACCGGCCTGTGCGCGGAAAGCGTGTGTCAGGGTCAGTACCTGCCCGGCCAGCAGCGCGCTGGCATCGACGGATGCCCGCACATCGCCAAGAACGCCGGACAGACGTACGGCCAGCGCCTCCGGCAGCGAATTTTGCGCAACGCTGCCGGCAATGTCGCCGAGCACGCTGCCGGCCTCGACCGCGTACAACTGCGCCGGGTCGCCGAGCAGGACCAGCACCGCGTTCGAGCGCAGCGCATCGAACAGGCGCCGCATCATGGCAAGGTCGATCATGGAAGCTTCATCGGCCACGACGATGTCGGCGGCCAATGGCGCATCGGCATTGAAGGCATACTCGCCGGTGCGCGCGGAGAAGCCGAGCAGGCGATGCAGGGTTTGCGCCGGTGCATCCGCGACGCGCTCGACCCCTGCGACGAAAGCCGAATCCGGCGCAAGCGAATTTGCCAGCGCACGCGCGCCATCGGCGATCGACGCGGACAGGCGTTGTGCGGCCTTGCCGGTTGGCGCGGCGAGAGCGATGGCCGGATGCGTCGGCAATCCGCAGGTCTGCGCGTGCTTGAGCAACATGAGCAGCATGCGCAGCACGGTCGTGGTCTTGCCGGTGCCGGGGCCGCCGGTCAGCACGAACACGCGCGCGCCGGGCACGGCCGCGACAGCCGCGCGTTGCCAGTGCGTGGATTTCGCATCCATGCCGGCGAACAGTTCGCCGACATCCGCCGTGAGGGTGCGCGCATCCAGCGGCAGCGACCGTGCCTGCGCGCGCGCGCGCAGGGCCTGCGCCAGCCGCGTTTCATGGCGCCAGTTGCGCCAGGTATACAAATTCGCCGCGTCGGCGCAAACGAACGGTGTGAACGCGTCGCCGTCGCCGACCCACGCATGCGCGCGCAACGCTTCGATTTCCGTGGCAGCAAATCCGGCATCTTCGGCGAGATCGCAACGCACATGCCCATGCGCTTGCGCACGGCCGAGCGCGGCCGCCGCGCGCGCGAGCAGGTCCGAACCACTGCGCTGGCGCACCCAACGCGCCAGCGCCTGATCAAAATCAGAGCTTGCGAAATCGGAGCCGGGGAAATCGCTTTCGGGAAGCAGCATCGTATTCATGCCGTCGCCTCCACGCCCGCGAAAACATCGTCCAGATCGCGGATCAGCGCTGCCGGCCAGCGCCGTCGCCACACGCCCGCGCCGGGCGCAAGGCCAACACCGCGCAGGAACAGATAGACACTGTCGCCGAGGTGCTGTTCGGGCAAATAGCCGCGCAAGCGCTGGCGCAAATAGCGATGCAGGGCGAGCGTGTACAGCAGTGCTTGCAGGGGATAAAAATGCTCGGCCATCGCCGCGTCGAGCGTCGCACCGGCATAATCGGAAAGTCGCGTGCCGAGACGGTTGGTCTTGTAGTCGAGCACGTGATAGCGGCCCGCGTGTGCGAAGATGAGGTCGGCGAAACCGGTCAGCATCCCGCGCAATTCGTGCGAACGCAGGTGCGCCGGCCAGACCTCGGCAAATCCATGTGCCGCACAGGCCGCGCGCAGCCCATGCAACGACGCTGCGATCGGAAATTGGAATCCGAATTCGGCCACGCGCTCGTGCGCGGGCAAATCCATCAGGCGCAAGTCGTCGCCCAGATCCGATGCGCGCGCGCGTTCGAGCATGCGCAGCAACGCCGATTCGGATTCGGGGCCATCGGCGGCGAGACCCTCCGCTGCCAATCGCGCGAGCAGCACGGAGCGCTCGATCGCCCGCAGGCCGGATTCTTCCAGCGTCGCATGCACGGCGTCGCCGAAACGGCGCCCGCGAAAGGCATCCAGCGCCAGCAATTGCGGATGCTCGGCTTCCACTGCAGCATCGTTGGATTCCGGCAGCGCGGCATCGGATTCGTCGGCCGCCGCCGCGTCGGCGTCTTCGGCGACGCGCCGGCGCGTGATGCCGGTAAAGCTGTGCAGCCATTCGAACGGACGCAGCGCGGGCAACGGCGAACGCGGGGCGAAATTCGGGGGTGTGGCACCCGCCGCGACAAGCTTCGCTTCGTCATGAACGGCCGGGCCGATAACGGCCATGCCGCCGAGTTTTTGCGCGAGCGCCGGCAAATCCGCTTCGCCGAATGCGAGTCGAGACTTTTGCTGCGCCTGACGCAACAAGATATCGATCGCCGGAATTTTCCACGCTGTCGCATTTTCCGGCACGCCACGATCGGCCCAATAGACGTGCAGCGCGGATCGGGCGCGCGTCATCGCGACGTACAGCAGGCGCTGGCGTTCGCGCAAATCCTCGGCGAAGTGATGCGCGAGATTGTCGTCGAATGCGCCCGATCCGGCATCGATGCACACTGTTGCATCGGAGTCGTGGAAGCGCAGCACCTTGGGTTGGTATTGTCCATCGCGCTTGGCGATGCGCCAGGCGAGCGGCAGGAAGACAATGGGAAACTCCAGACCCTTGGCCGCGTGCAGGGTGATGATCCGCACCGCGTCCGCATCCGCTGCCTGGCGCACGCGATGACCGCGCTCGTCGTCGTCCGCGCCCTCGCGGCGCGTGCGCGCAAACCAGGCGATGACACCTTCGATCCCGGAATCCTCCGCCTCGCGCGCCGCGATCAGCTCGCCCAGATGACGCAGGTCGGCAAGGACGCGTTCGCCTTCATCCCGGCGCAACAACGCGCCGGCGCGCTGTGCGATCAGGTCCGCGACCGCGCCGAACACGCCGCGCGAACGCGCCAGCGCATGCCATTGCGCGAAACGATCCAGCTCGCGCTCGAATGCGGATGGATCGGTTTGCAAGTCGACGATGCCGCGCAAATCGTAGCCAAGCAGGGTGGTGGCCAGTGCGCCGCGCACGGCGCCGTCGTCGTCCGGATGCAGCACCGCAGCGAGGAACAATTCCAGTTCCTGCGCGGTTTCGCCATCGAACACGCTGTCGCGCCCGCTGCCGGCGCAGGGCACGCCGCGCACCGTCAGCAATCGGCGCAACGATCCGACCTGCTTGTTGTTCGGCACCAGCACGGCGATGTCTTGCGGTTCCACAGGTTTGTCGCCAAGCATGGTCGCCGGATCGGCCAGCAATTCGACGATGCGTTGAGCGCAATCGCGAAGAGCCATCGTCTCCAGGACCGAAAGCCCGGTTTCCGGTTCGCCTTTCTTGTCGAGCGCATCGCCGCGGAACACATGCACATGCAGCGGCGCGACGGGATGGCCAGCGCAGTGCAATGCCGCGTCTTCCGCCTTGCCGCCGCAGAGCATGCGCTGATAAACGATGCGCGAATCGCCGAAGCCGCCGTCGCTGGCGCCGTACAACGCATTGAGTGCTTCGACCAGCGCCTGCGTGGAACGGAAGTTCGTATCCATCGCGCAGCGCGTCGCCGCGCTTTCGCGCGCGGCAAGATAGGCCGAGATGTCGCCGCCGCGAAATCCGTAAATCGCCTGTTTCGGATCGCCGATCATGGCGAGCCAGCCGCGCGGCGCGCGATTCGCATCGCGGTAAATGGCGTCGAAGATTTCGAACTGCTGCTTGTCGGTGTCCTGGAATTCGTCGACCAGAGCGAACGGATACGCCTTGAACAAGGCTTGCGCGAATGCGCTGCGCGCGTCGCATGCCCGCGCATGCACGCTGCGGACCAGCAAGGAATAGGTCTGGCCCTGGCGTTGCTCGGCGCGGCGTGGGATTTCCTCGCGGCAAATTTCGCAGGCGGCGGCGAGCACGCGGCCGCGGATGAATGTCTTGCGCCTGGATGCCAGCGCTTGCAGACGTTGCAACCATCGAATCAACGGATCGTCGCGCAGACGCAGTGGCGCATCAGGACGTTGCTGCTCGTCGACCTCTTCCGGGGCGGGCATTTCGGCCAACGCCTCTTGCACATCCGCATCGCCACCGTTTTCCAGCACATTGGCAATGCGCGCGAGGCGCTTGCTCAGCAGACTTTTGCGCGGCGCATACAACTCGCGGCGTGCGGCCCATTCGCGCAATCTCGCGGCAGACTTCTGCGTACGCAACGACGCCACACCGCGCGTCAATTCTTCCACGCCGTCCGCTGCCAGAACCCGCGCATCCTGCGCCAGCATGGCGTGCACATCGAACAGCAATTTCTCCGGCCCGCCGCCAAACAGTTCCGATTCCGCGGGGTCGACCGCAGCGTCCGCCAGATAACGCCTGCGCCAGAAATCCTCGACGCATTCGCGCAGCAGCGTGCCTTCGTCCAGATTCGCCTGCGCAGCGGCGACGCCGGAAACTAACGGGAAATCCTGCAGGAATCGCTGGCACAGCATGTGGATCGTGCCGATCGGCGCGCGATCGAAATCCATGCGCGCAATCTGGATGCGACGTAGCGCTCGCCGCGTTTGCTTGGCCTCGCCGAAATCGTCCGCCAGCCACTTCAGGACGACATCGCGCTCGTCGCCCTCGCCCGCCCCGAGCAGCGCAACGCCGAGGATGCGTTGCAGCTCGCGCTCGGCATCGGCCAGCCGCAGGCGCACCCTTTCGCGCAACTCGCGCGCCGCCGCCTCGGTGAAGGTGGCGACCAGAATCTTCTCGACCGTCGGTGGATCATCGCCTTCGAGCAGCAGGCGCAGATACAACGCGGCGATGGTCCAGGTCTTGCCGGTGCCGGCGCTGGCCTCGATCAGCACGCGATCCGGCGCGATCAGCGACAGCGTTTGCCAATCCAGCGTGCGGGTGGAATCGTTCATCGCTGCACCCGCTGCGGATCGAGCACACTCGCCACGCACGCGCAGGCTTCGGCGAAACGCTGTGCTGACGGCGAAACGCCATCGAGAAAATCGATTCCACGCATGAACAGGGCGTTGTAGCCGGGCGCATAACCGCCCTCGCCCTTCTTGAATTCGCCAGCCTCCCATTCGGCCCGGGCCGCGCCGAAGCGCGCATCGGGCTTGGCCGTGCACCAGGCCCAGGCGGTCTTTGCGGGAAACAGCAACGGCACCTGCTGCGCCTGCCGTGCCAACGCCAGCAGGGTTTGCAGCCCATCGCGCAATTGCGCCGCGTCCTGCGCGCGAATGGCCGCGAGCAACGCGGGTTCGCGCACCGGTTTGGATTCCGCTTGCTCCAAAAAGACCGACTCGATATCGGAATCGGCCAAACGCAACGCCGCGTAGCGGATGTAGAACGGCAACAGGTCGCGGAAGTCCGCCGCGCGCTTCATGCGCAATCCGATCAACACGGATTCGCCTTGCGCGCGCGCGTACACATCGCGCACGACGCCGGCGATGCGGATTTCGCCGACATCGAATTCGACACTGCGCGGCGCCTGCCGCGCATTCTCGCCAAGCGCATTCCGCAGTCCGGTCAACACCGGTTGCGCGCACTCGCGCAGTTCCGCCCACGCCTGCGCGCCGATCGCCCCGCCCGCCAGCAAACCCGAGCGCGCGAGTTCCTCAGGCGCGGCTTCGGGCAACATGGCCGCGCCACGCCGCAGCGCGTCGAGCACGCAACGTGTCTCCATGCGTTCACGCCGGTCGAAATTCGATTTCAGCGGTTCGCCGTCGAGCGCGGCATCGTCGTCGAGCGCGCTGCGGTCGATACCGGCGATGTCGTGCAATTGCGCCTGCAGCGGGTCGCGCCAGAAACGCACGAGGTTGTCGAGCGTCCAGATTCGCGTTTCATCCCGTGCCGGTTGCGCGGTAATTTCGAGATCGACAAAGACCGCCGATTCGGTACGCATATCCTCGCGTTCGGCGAACTCGCCATTGAACGAAAACAGGCGCGCGTCGGATTTGTCAAAATAGCGCGCAGCGAACGGTTGTAATGGATGTTCGATGCGCCACTGCCGTGCATCGCCGTCGCCATGCACGCAAGCCTCGTCCAGGAATTGCAGCAGTTCGGCCAGCGGCGCCGCCGGATCGATGCGCCGGCCTTCCTGCACATCCCGGCCGATATAGCTGATGTGCAGATGCTGGCGCGCCGCCAGCAGGGCATCGAGGAAAAGTTGGCGATCCTCATGCCGCGTATCGCGGTCGCCGCGCCGCGGTTTTTCGAGCATGTGGTTCAGGCCCGCGTCGCCGCCATCGCGCGGAAACTCGCCGTCGTTCATGCCCAGCAGGCAGACGACGCGGAACGGAATCGACCGTTGCGGCACCAATCCGCAGAACGTCACGCCGCCAAGCAGGAAAGGCTGGCGTTCGGACACCGCATCGAGCTGGCCGCGCAACGCTTCGCGCACGACGCTCCACGGCAGCTTCTGCGCGACAGCCGCCGTGGATTGCTCGCCGAGTTCGGCGAGCACGTGCCGCAGCGCATCCAGCGCGCGACTCTCGGCGGCATCGTCCGCGTCGGCGCGAAACAGTGCGTCGATCCACTCGCCGAGCCAGTCGCACCAATCGCGCAAACGTCGTTGCTGCGCGAAGCCGTCGCGCAGTTCGCGCAATGCCATGAGCAGGCGGTGCGCGCGGCCCAGCGCGAGCGCGGCGGAAGCGTCGATGCCCGGCAAGGGCAACACGCCGTCGAGGAGTTGGCCGTCGGTGTCGGCGCCGGCGATTGCGCCGGCGAAGATGCGGTCGAATCCGAACGACCAGGAATTGTTTTCCACCGGTGCAGCGCCGGCCTGTGCCTTCATCGAAGCATCCAGTCCCCAGGCCACACCGGCACGCCGCAGTGTGGATTCCAGGGCTTCGCGATCGGCGCCATCGAGTCCAAAGCGCCGCGCCAGCGCGGGCACGTCGAGCAGATCGAGCACCTCGCTCAATGCGAAACGGCTTTCGCCCAGATCGAGCAGCTTCGCGAACGCACGCAGCAGCGGATGCGACTGCGCCAGACGCACGTCGGCCAGATGCCAGGGAATTTGCACCGCATCATTGCTGTAATGCGCCGCTTCGCCGAACACGGCGGGAAGATACGGCGCATACGCGGCAATGTCAGGCGCCATCACCACGATATCGCGATGTTGCAGCGATGCATCGTCGGCAAGAAATCCCAGCAGCACATCCTTGAGTACTTCAAGCTCGCGCAGGCGTGTGGCGCAGGAATGCACGCGCAGACTCGCATCCGCTGGCGTTGCGGTGATCGTTGCCGCAGGCGTCGACACGCCGGCACGGATGCCGTCCTGCAAACGCGCGAGCAGGCTCGCCGATCGCGCCTCGGCGGCGTCCGCGCCCGCGTCGAGTTCGATGCCGGCATTTTCCAGCGCGATGAAGAAATCCTGCGCCATGCGCCCCAGCGAAACCAGCAGCGGATGGCCGATCTGGAAATACCAATCCTCCGGCACATCGCCCATGCGCAGCATCTGGCGCCTGGATTTGAGGTCCGCCCAATATTCGCGGCAGGGATCGGGGAAATACAGGTGCACCGCTTGATGAATCGATACTGCGCGCAGCGCGGCGAGTACATCTGCCGGCAAGTGGCTCACGCCGAACACGTGCAGCGGCTCCGGCACGCCGTCGCCGCGCGCGGACAGCGCGGCAACAACTTGCGCATGCCGCTGCGCGCGATGCGGCCCGGGAATGCGCTGGCGCAGACGCTGCCAGAGCAAGCCTTGCCAGTCCTTTGAGCGACCGACCTCCCAATCGTCGATCCAATCGGGCCGGTAGGTCAGATATTGCGCATAGACGCCAGCCAGGCGATCGGCCAACTGGAAACGCCGCCGCTCGCCATCGGCGCCATCGAGCAAATGCCGAATGCGCGCATCGTCCAGCGCCGGCAACAGCGCGTGGATGTGCCAGCGCAGATTCTCCTGGCGGAAGGCGGCATCGGGTTTATCGCCGAGAGCACGCGCGGCCGCGCGTTCGAGCCATTGCCACGGCTGGATCAGATCGAAATTCGCCGCGATGCCGCGTGGCCCGCGTCGCGCGAATTCGCCGAGCAGCCAGCGCCCGAGTCCCGGATGCGCAACCACGATAGTCTGCGCTGCCAGCACATGCTGCGGCCGTTCGCAGTCCAGCGCGTCGAACAGCTCGCGGGCGAGCGCTTCCGTGCGGCTGTCGCGGTGGACGAAAAATCCGGTCATCTGGCGATGATACCGGCATCCGTCTCAAATCCCGCGATCACTCCTCGCGCCAGTACGGATACTTGCTGCTACGGCTTTGTGATCCAGTGTTGCCTCAAAAACCGTCGCCGTCGAAATCGTTGCGGAATATGGTGTCGGTGATCATATTGCCAAAGACATTCGCGTTGTCGGTCGCCGATGTGCCCGCATCCGAGGCCGAATTCCCGGAAAGAGTAAGGCCGTTTGCGAGGAGCGTCGCGCCATTCATGATAAAAAATACGCCGCCTTTGCCTTGACCATTGCTTCCGGCAACGCCGTTGCTCCCGCCACTGCCGCCCAATCCGTGTTGCGCCTGACTGTTGCTGAAAGTGCAATTGGTGACACTGGCCTTGCCACCCGTGCGCACGAATAAAGCGCCGCCCAAGCCGCCGCCGCCACCACCGCCACCGCCGGTACCGCTGTTTTGACTGCCGTTGACGAAAGAACCATCGCCGCCGATACCGCCGAAACTCCCTCCGGCGCCCCCGCTCGACGTACAGGTGCCGAACGACGTGTAGCTGTCCGTGCCGCCGCCACCGCCGCCGCCGTAGCCACCGATGCCGGCCGGGCCCGCGCCGCAAAGCGCCCATCCGGCACCGCCGCCGCCGCCGGCGAATCCACCATTGCCGGCGCGCGTGGCGATTCCGGTGCCGCCGCCGCCACCACCGCCACCGTCGCCACCGCTACCTGCATAGCCATTGCTACCAACTGTTCCCGCAGTACCGCCGGTATTGCCGAATGGCCCGCCATTGCCGCCACGCGTGGCTCTTACGCCATATGCCGGAGAACCCGACATCGCCGGCGCGTCTTCGCCAAAACCACCGCCACCGCCAGCGTACGGAACGCCGAGTGGGCCATTCGTGCTGCCGCCACTACCGCCAATCGCACGATTCCCGGTAAACGTTACGTAGCTCGCCGCGAATCTGCCGCCGCCATTGACGAAGACCGCGCCGCCCATGCCCGCCGCGCCGCCGCCGGCACCGTCGCGCTGCACGGTGGTGCCGGCGCCGCCTTGCGACGTGCCGCCCGCAAGCGTGACCTTGCTCATGACCAGGACATCGGAAACGAAGAAGATGCCGTCGTTGCCGCCGCCATTGCCGCTGCTGCCCTGAATCGTCAACAGCGCCGCGCCCGGTCCAGTGATCGTGATCTGGCTGGCGATGTTCGGCAACGATGCGTTCAACGCAATCGTCCCGCTGACGCCGGTCAGATCAATCGTGTCGTTGCCTGTGCCGGTCTGACCCAGATCGGTCGCGGCGTGATTGACTGATGCCAGAATCGCCTCGCGCAGCGTCACCAGGCCGTCGCCAGCGGTGGTGTTGTCGGCAAGACTGGTGACGGTAAGCGTGGTGGCATACGCGGTTCCTCCCATTGCCAGCAGCAGGAACGCAGGCAATGCCTTCAGTCGCAGACTGCGATTGTGAGTTTGCATGATTCGTTTCCTCGCCCGGAAGCCCGACATGACCGGGATAAACGGGAAACGATTGCATTTCCTATCACGGCTCGCGCCAGTACGGATGCCGGTCGATGCGACCACGTTCGATAATGCGCGGCGCGCGGTCGGGAGTAAAGCGGATTTCCACGAATCCGGTTTGCGCAGTATCCAGCAACTCGGTGTCCTGATCCCGGTAGCGCGCGGCGACGCCCGGATTCGGATGGCCGAAACGGTTGCGGTAGCCGGTCGATACGAGGCCGAGCGCGGGTGTCAGGGCATCAAGAAATTTTTGACTGGACGAAGTCTTGCTGCCGTGGTGCGGAACCTGCAGCACCAGATTCGACGCGACCGGCGCGAGCGCTACAGCGACTTCGTCTTCCACCGCAGCGGTGATGTCGCCGGGCAGCACCAGTTCGCTGTCGCCACTGCGCACGGCGAGCACGCAACAGCGATCGTTGTCGCGGTCGCTCAAGGGTTCGACCGGATGCACGATGCGGAAGCTCACGCCGTTCCAGCTCCAGGATTCGCCGGCGAGACATTGCATGGCTGGAATCGTCAGCCGATCCGGTTCGCCGGATTCGACCGCGATGCCCGGCCATGCCGCTACGACCGCCGCCGCACCGCCGGCATGATCGTTATCGCCATGGCTGACGATCATCCGGTCAACATGTTCGATGCCAAGCGCATGCAGCGCCGGCACCACGCTGGCTTCGCCCAGATCGAATCCGGATGGGAATTTCGCACCGGCGTCGTAGACCAGCGCGTGATCGCGCGTGCGCACGACGAAGGAAAGTCCCTGCCCCACATCGAGCATGTAGGCATCGAAATTACCGTCGGCAAGCGTGGTTCGGGCCGGCCACATCAGCGGCAGGAACATGCACAAACCCAACACTCGGGCCGGCACGCCGCGCGGCAGCAGCAGCCATAATGCCCCGAGCATGGCGAGCGCCAGCGTCCACGTCGTAGGCTCCGGGAAATACCACAGCGACCCCGGCCATGCGGCCATTTTTTCCAACAGCCACCATACCGACTGCATGGCCCAGCCCGCGAGTTGCAACAGTGGCGCACCGAGCGCGGGCACGATCAGCACGAGCAGCGACGCCACCACCGTCAGCGGCAACACAAAAAAACAAATCCACGGCACGGCGACGAGATTGGCAATCGGCCCGACCAGCGAGGACTGTCCGAAAAACCAGATGCCGAGCGGTAACAGGCCGATGCTCGCCACGCCCTGTGCGGTAACGAGCTCGCGCAGCCAACGGCGGCGTTCGCCCGCGCCGCCAAGACAGAACATCAGCCACGCCACACCAACGAAGGACAGCCAGAATCCGGCACTGAGCACGCACAAAGGATTCCATGCCAGCAGCGCGACAACGGCGAGCGCCAGGCCATGCACCGGTGCGCGCGCACGGCGCGCAAGGTTCGCGACAAGCAGAGCCGCGATCATCACCAACGCGCGGCGCGTCGGCAGTCCGAATCCTGCAATCGCCGCATACGCAACCGCGAATACAAGACTCGCCACCGCCTCGATCAGCGGGGCTGGCCAGCGCAGGGTGAGACGCGGTGCAAACTTCCAGCCCAGTCGCACGAGCAAAACGCCAAAGCTCGCGAACAGCGCGATATGCAGGCCCGAAATCGCAATCAGATGCGGGATGCCGGTGGCACGCGCTACCGCCCATTCGTGTTCGTCCATCGCGCGCTGATCGCCGAACGCGAGCGCACGCAACAGATGCGCGCTGACATTGTCGGCACCGAGCGTGGTGCTGATGCCGTCGAGAATGCGAGCGCGCAAGCGATCCACGCACAACGCGGCGGTTCCGGTTTGTGCGTTCGCTGGGTCGCTGCGCACATAGCCGGTGCCGACGATGCCGGCTTCCAGCGCATAACGCTCGAAATCGAAACCGCCCGGATTCACCGTGCCGCGCGGGCGCTTCAGGCGCAGGCGCAACTGCCACTGCGAACACGGCGCAATCGCGGGCGCGGCGTCGGACTTTGTTTCGTACCAGGCCAACCGCAAACGACCGTGCAATGGAATCGTGGCACCGTCGTGCGTGGCGGACGCGACATCGAACTCGAAACGCGTGGCATCGTCCTGCACACGCGGCAGGCCGTGCACGTTGCCGCTGACCACGATGTCGGCGCCTTCCAATGCTTGCGGCAGGCGTTGCGACAACGCGATGTCCGCGCGCCACATCGTCCACGCAGCGGCGAGCAGGAAAAACCCGAACCAACTCATGCGCGGGAATCGCGCGATCAACGCAATACCAATCAGCGCAACGAGTGCGTCGATCCAATGCGCGGGCAGCGCCGGCAGCGTTTGCACGGCGAGAGCGCCGGCGAGCAGCGCAACGGCCGTGGCTGGACTAAATATTTCCTCGTGTGGAAATCGGATACGCAAGCTAGGCCGCCTCGCGCAACACGCCCTCGTGCAACTCCAGCACCCGGTCCATGCGCCGCGCCAGCGCATTGTCGTGCGTGACGAGCACCAGGCTGGTGCCGATCTCGCGGTTGAGTTCGAGCATCAACGCGTAAACCTGGGCGGCGTTCTTCTCGTCGAGATTTCCGGTCGGCTCGTCTGCCAACACACAGGCCGGGCGCGTAACCAGCGCGCGCGCAACCGCGCAACGCTGGCGTTCGCCGCCGGACAACTCGCCGGGTTTGTGCGTGAGGCGCTTGCCGAGTCCGACACGTTCGAGCAGCGTCGTTGCCGTGCGGTTGGCTTGCGCGATCGCCACGCCGCGAATCAGCAGCGGCATGCATGCGTTTTCCAGCGCCGTGAACTCAGGCAGCAGGTGATGGAATTGGTAGATGAATCCGAGCGAGCGGTTGCGCAGCTCGCCGCGTGCGCGATCCGACAGCGCGGACATCGTGTGTCCGTCGACTTCGACTTCGCCGCGACTGGGCGTATCGAGCCCGCCAAGAATGTGCAGAAGTGTACTTTTCCCGGACCCGGATGCGCCGACGATGGCCAGCGTCTTGCCGCGCTCGAGCGCGAAGCTCGCGCCGCGCAGCACTTCGGTGGTGAGATCGCCTTCGCTGTAGGTCTTGGCGATGTCGTGGGCGCGCAGGACGGCGGATGTTGTCGCTGCCATCACTCGTACCTCAACGCCGCTGCCGGCTGCGTGCGCGCGGCGCGCCAGGCCGGATAAATCGTCGCGAACAGGCAGAATACGAAAGCCACTGCCGTGATCCAGCCGACATCGCTCCAGTGCATGTCCGAGGGCACTTCGCTGATGTAGTAGATGTCCGGCGACAGGAATTCGACATGGAACACGTGCTCGATCCATTTCACCAGCGCCGGCAGATTGGTTGCGAGAAGCACACCACCGAGCACACCCAGCACGATGCCGATGCTGCCGACGATCGTACCCTGCACCATGAACACGCCCATCACGCTGCGCGGCGAAGTGCCGAGCGTACGCAGTATCGCGATGTCCGCCTGCTTGTCCTGCACCAGCATCACCAGCGTCGAGACGAGATTGAACGCGGCCACCGCGACAATCAGCGACAGGATGATGAACATCACCTTCTTTTCCATCGACACCGCGCTGAAAAAATTGGCATGGCCTTCGCGCCAGTCCTGCACGCGGTAGAACTGGCCGAGTTGCCGCGCCAGCGCATCGCCGACTTCCCAGGCGCGAAACTTGTCGTCGAGCTTCAGGCGTATGCCGGTCGGACCGTCGAGCTGGAACAGGCGCTCGGCGTCGCTCATGTTCATCACCGCCATGCCGTCGTCGTATTCCTGGAAGCCGACCGAGAAGGTGCCGACGACCGTGCAGCGCTTGAAGCGCGGCAGCGCGCCGATCGGCGTCACGCTCACGTCCGGCGTGTACACGGTGACCTTGTCGCCGACGGTGACGCCTAGCTGCATCGCCAGCTCGTCGCCGAGCACGATGCCGAAACTGCCGGGCGTCAGCTCCGCAAGATTTCCCTTGGTCATCTTGCGGCCGATATCAGAAACCTTGCCCTCTTCGTCCGGCAGTACGCCACGGATCACGCCGCCGGTCACACGCCGGCCCTGCAGCAACGCGACCTTTTCCACGTACGGCGCGGCGCCGCGCACGTGCGGATTGACGTAGGCCTGTTTCACCGCGCCCTGCCAGTCGTGCACGCTCTCGCCGACGCCAGAGATCGTCGCATCCGCGACCATGCCGAGGATGCGCTGGGTGAGCTGCTGCTCGAACCCGTTCATCACCGAGATCACAGTGATCAGCGCGGTCACGCCCACCGCGATGCCAAGCATCGACACCAGCGAGATGAACGAGATGAAATGATTGCGGCGCTTGGCGCGGGTGTAGCGCAGGCCGATGAACAGTTCGAGCGGGCGAAACATCTGGGCTGCGCGTGCCGTGCGAAACGAAGTCCGCGCAGAGTGCACGAGCGCTGCGATTCAAGCAAGCATCGCCGACTGCAACGGCACGGCGCAGTCAGCTTGCTGAACAATTATTAAACTTATCGGTATTGCAATTGGAATGTTCGGTCCGCATTTGAAGTCTTGTACGTAGCTTGCGGTTCTGTTGCTCAACGCAGCCACGCAATGGTTTCCACCCCCGAAGGAGTATTGCAATGAAAATGACCTTGATCGCATTGGCGCTGAGCGCCGCAAGTCTTGCCGCAGTGCCTGCCATAAGCAACGCCGCCAATGGCGACAATGGCGGGTACTTCGTCAACGCCGGCGTCGGCCAGTCGAACCTGGACAAGGGCGCCTACAACGACAACGACACCGGCTACAACGTCAACATCGGCTATCGCTGGGCGATCAATCCGAATGTCGCGCTCGGCGTCGAAGGCGGCTACACGGATCTGGGCTCGTTCGGTCCGAAGAACGCCTACGCCGGATTTCCGAACGCCAAGTTCAGCGGCTGGACCGCGGGCGTGAACGGACACTTCAATGTCACCCCGCAGTGGTATATCAGCGGCCGCGCCGGATTGTTCCGTGCCGACGTCAAGGGCGCATTCCCCACCGTGTCGAATGGCGTGCCGGCCTTCGACGGTGTCGACGATACCAGCACCAAGTACTACGCAGGCGCCGGCTTCGGCTACGACTTCAGCAACAACGTCAGCGTCGGCCTGAACTACGACTACTACAAGGTCAACAAGGCCGGATTCAGTGCGGATCCGGACCTGATCTCGGTCAACGCCGAATATCGCTTCTGATTCTCACCACAGGACAACAGGGAAGTTTCGGGAAACCGGCCGCGCACACTCCGCGGCCGGTTTTTTTCATGCCTGCAATTCGGCGCCCGTCAGCCGCACGCGCAAGCGGCGGCGCGTATCCGCATCGCAATTGTCCGGCCCGAGGATCAGCGTGACGCGCTTGTCGCCATGGCGCAGATTCAGCACGATCCATGCGCCGCGCGCGACAGCGCGATGAAGTTCGGCGACATGTTCGTTGCCGTCGCCATCGGTCACGCGCCAGTGACCGCCTGGCTGCCATGCGGCACGCGTAATCTGTGGACGCCAGAATCGGCCCAGCGCGAATCCCGCCCAGGAAGCAGCGACAGTGCACAATCCCGTTTTTGCCCAGCCCGGCATTCCGCTCACGGCGACGGATAACAATGCCAGCGCCGCCATGCCGAGGATGGCGACCAGCAACCAGCGCGAAGGCCGATAATCAAACGCGATCGCGTTTGCGGATTTCATCGACGATGCGTTGCCATTCGCCACGAGGTGGGATCTCGCGCCCGCTTAGCCAATCCCACAATTGCGGGTCTTGTTCGTCAAGCATCGTTGCAAATGCATCTTTTGCTGCATTGTCCACTTGCGCATAACGCGTATCCAGCCACCAGCCGAGCAGTTGATCCAGCTCGCGCATGCCGCGCCGGCAGCGCCAGCGCAGGCGCGCGGGATCCGTGTTCACCGGATCAGGCCGAACGCCAATACGGCCCACAACAGCCAAAGCACGACAGCGCCGCCGAAATACGCGTAGAAGCGGTGATAGACCTTGTTGTAGCTGCAATGAATCGCGCTGTGCGCCACGCGCAGCGCGACGAAGAGCCAGGCCAGCGCCAAGGTGATGGTCGTGACCTGTCCGGTCTGCACGGCGACGACCACGGCCAGATAAAACAGCACCGGCAGCTCGAACAGGTTGCGAAAGTTGTCGGCCGCGCGCGTGTCCTTCAGGCGTTCGGCCATCTGCGCCGACAGCGCTACCGCTTGCGGATGGACGCGCTCGCGCTTCATCTCGCCGACGCGCATGAAATACATGCGCAGCCAGACGATGAAGGTCAGCGCCGCCATCGCGACGGCCGGCCACCACATCAGGCGAGCGTCCATCTCAAACGCCCTTGCGTTCGACGATCAGTTTCTTGATCTCGCCGATCGCTTTCGCCGGATTCAATCCCTTCGGGCAAGTGTTCGTGCAGTTCATGATCGTGTGGCAGCGATACAGCTTGAACGGATCTTCCAGATCGTCGAGGCGCGCCCCGGTGTCTTCGTCGCGCGAATCGGCGATCCAGCGATAGGCTTGCAGCAGGATCGCCGGGCCGAGGTATTTGTCCGGATTCCACCAGTAACTCGGACAGGCCGTGGAGCAGCACGCGCACAGGATGCACTCGTACAGACCATCGAGTTTCTTGCGATCCTCGATCGATTGCAGACGCTCCGAATCCGGCGGCGGCGCGCTCTGCGTGCGGATCCACGGTTTGATCGAGGCGTGCTGCGCATAAAAATGCGTCATGTCCGGAACCAGGTCCTTGACCACCGGCATATGCGGCAGCGGATAGATCTTGACGTCGCCGGCGTCGCAATCCTCGATCGCCTTGGTGCAGGCCAGCGTGTTGCCGCCGTCGATGTTCATCGCGCACGAGCCGCAGATGCCCTCGCGGCAGGAGCGCCGGAACGTGAGCGTCGAATCGACTTCGTTCTTGATCTTGATCAGCGCGTCCAGGACCATCGGCCCGCACGCGGCGAGGTCGATCTCGTACTCGTCGACGCGCGGGTTTTCCGCGTCGTCCGGGTTCCAGCGGTAGATGCGGAACGTGCGCACGTCCTTCGCGCCCGCCTTGGCCGGATATTTCTTGCCTTTGCGGACTTTGGAATTTTTCGGCAGTGTGAACTCGGCCACGTCGCTCTCCCTTCGTTCAATACACCCGCGCCTTCGGCGGCACGGATTCCACTTCGTTCGTCATAGGCTGCATGTGCACCGGGCGATAATCGAATGTCGCCTTGCCTTTCGCGTCGATGCTCACCAGCGTGTGCTTCATCCAGTTCGCATCGTCGCGATTCGGGAAATCTTCGCGCGCATGCGCGCCGCGGCTCTCGTGGCGCTGCTCGGCCGAATACATTGTCGCGACAGCTTGCGTCAGCAGGTTGTGCAATTCCAATGTTTCGATCAGATCGGAATTCCAGACCAACGAGCGGTCCGTCACCTTCACGTCGGCGAATGCATCGAACGCCGCCGAGATGTTGGTGCAACCCTGCTTGAGCGTGTCGCCAGTGCGGAACACGGCGGCATCCTGCTGCATCACGCGTTGCATCCGCACGCGCAGGTCGGCAGTCGGCGTCGAACCCTTGGCGTAGCGCGCCTTGTCGAAATGCGCCAGCGCAGCATCGCAAGCCGAGGCCGGCAGATCCTTGTGCGGCGCGCCGGGCTTAAGGATCTCGCCGGCACGGTTCGCGGCTGCGCGGCCGAAGATGACGAGATCGAGCAGCGAATTCGAACCCAGGCGATTGCCGCCGTGCACCGACACGCAGGCCGCCTCGCCGATTGCGAACAGCCCCGGCACGACGGCATCGTTGTTCGCGCCGCGTTTCTGCACCACCTCACCGTGATAATTCGTCGGAATCCCGCCCATGTTGTAGTGCACGGTCGGCGAGACCGGAATCGGCTGTTTGGTCACGTCCACGCCGGCGAAGATGCGCGCCGTCTCGGCGATGCCGGGCAGCCGTTCATGGATGACTTCGGGGCCGAGGTGCATGAGGTTCAGATACGCGTGATCCTTGTGCTCGCCGACGCCGCGGCCTTCGCGCACCTCCATGGTGATCGCGCGGCTGACCACGTCGCGCGAGGCCAGGTCCTTGGCGTTCGGCGCGTAGCGCTCCATGAAGCGCTCGCCTTTGGAATTGGTCAGGTATCCGCCCTCGCCACGTACGCCCTCGGTGATCAGACAGCCGGCGCCGTAGATGCCGGTGGGATGAAACTGCACGAATTCCATGTCCTCCAGCGCAAGTCCGGCGCGCAATGCCATGCCGCCACCGTCGCCGGTGCAGGTGTGCGCGCTGGTCGCGGTGAAATACGCGCGTCCGTAACCGCCGGTGGCGAGCACCACGGCGTGGGCGCGGAACAGGTGCATCTCGCCTTCGTTCATGTCGAGTGCGAGCACGCCGCAGCAGGCGCCGTCGCTGTCGAAGATCAGATCCAGCGCGAAGTATTCGATGTAGAAACGCGCGTCGTGCTTGAGCGATTGCTGGTACAGCGTGTGCAGCATCGCGTGGCCGGTGCGGTCGGCTGCCGCGCAAGTGCGCTGCGCCGTGCCCTTGCCGTAGTTCGTGGTCATGCCGCCGAACGGACGCTGGTAGATCTTGCCCGCCTCGGTGCGCGAGAACGGCACGCCGTAGTGCTCGAGTTCGATCACCGCGGCCGGTGCGTTCTTGCACATGTACTCGATGGCATCCTGATCGCCGAGCCAGTCGCCGCCCTTGACGGTGTCGTAGAAATGGAAGCGCCAGTCATCCTCGCCCATGTTGCCGAGCGCGGCGGCGATGCCGCCTTGCGCGGCGACCGTATGCGAGCGCGTCGGAAACACTTTTGTGATGCACGCAGTATTCAAACCCTTCTCGGCCATGCCGAACGTCGCGCGCAGCCCGGAACCGCCCGCGCCAACCACGACGACATCGTATTTGTGCTCGTGAATCTTGTAGCTTTCCATGGCTTATCCCAAAGCGATTCGGGCGATCGCAAAAATGCAGGCGACCGCAGCGAGAAACGCGCCGAAGCGCACCAGAATCTGCAACACGACCTCCTGCCAGCGCGTATGGATGTAATCCTCGATGACGACCTGCAGGCCAAGCGCACCATGCCAGAACAGGCTGACCACCAACGCAACCAGCAGTACCGCGTCCACGGGCTGGCCGATCGCCGCGCGCACCGAGGCGTAGTCGGCGTGCACCAGACCGGCGCACAACCACAGCAACCACAGGCTCAATGGCACAAGCGCCACAGCAGTAATGCGTTGCAGCCACCAATGGCGCACACCGGACTGCGCCGAGCCGAGTCCGCGCACATTTTTCAGAGGCGTGCGCAAAGTATCGTCGCCAATCGCGCTCATGCCGCACCTCCGTTCGCGCGAAGGAACAGGCCAATCCAGACCAGAGCCGTCAATGCGACGCTGACCGCAATCACCATCCAGCCGGTGGCGAAATAGCTCGGCGTGCGCGAATGATCGCGCTGCGCCGCGTCGTAACCCATGCCGGTGTCGCGAAACAGGTGCTGGATGCCGTTGCACAGATGAAACAGCAGCGACCATGTCCACGCGATGAGCAACGTTACGCCGATGCCGCTTGCGCAAAACGCGGCGAACGTGCTCCACGCATCGGCGCCACTGGCGGCGGCGATCAATCCCCATGCGACGAGCAAGGAGCCCACGCATAGAAACAGGCCGGTCAGGCGGTGCAATACCGACTGCCACATGTTCACGCGCCAGCGGTAGATGCCCAGATGCGGAGACGTCGGTCGTGCGGTTTGGCTCATGGCATTCGTCCTAGAAATCGATGCAGCGGCCGTTTTTTTCCCAGTCGCCGTAGCGCGTCGGCTCCGGGCCGTCCCGGCCACCGATCTCGACGGGTCTTGCGGGCGGCGGCTCGGGCGACGCCTTGTCTTGCGCAGGCGTCGCGGCTTCTGATGGGTCAGGTTCCGGCTCAGACATGTGTCATCCTGTTGTTCTTTTCGCGCGGCTTGATCGGTTGGCACCGCGCCTCTACATTGACTCGGGAAGTATAACGCCGCACGCCGCCGATGATTAGTCTGCCCTCGCAAGTACTGGAATTGACCGGTGCCGATGCCGCCACGTTCGCGCACGCGCAATTCAGCAGCGACGTGCTCGCACTGGCAGACGGACAATGGCAGTGGAGTGCATGGCTGTCACCGCAAGGCCGGGTGCGCGCTTTCTTCCAATTGCTGCGCACGAATGCGTCCCACCTGACCTTGACCCTGCGCGGCGGCGACGCCGAATGGCTGCGTGCCGAGATGGCGCGCTTCGTTTTCCGCGCGAAGGTGCAAATGGGCGCTACCCACGGTGGCGCGTCGCAAACGACGGCACTGGAAGATATCCGCGCCGGCATTCCCGAAATCGGCGTCGAATTGCGCGACCAACTCCTTCCGCAATGGATCGGCCTCGATCGCCTCGGTGCGGTGAGCGTGCGCAAGGGCTGCTATCCCGGCCAGGAAATCATGGCGCGCCTGCATTTCAAGGGCGGCAACAAGCGGTCCCTGTATCGCATCGGCTGCGACATCTTCCTCCCCGCCGGGACCATGCTGCGCGACGCGCAAACCGGCGCGGAAGCCGGGTGCGTCCTGCAATGCGCGCGCGTCGACGACTCCGGCAGGCACGAGGCGCTCGCCAGCCTGATCGACGCGCAGGCCGAAGCGACGCTACGCGCCGATCCGGAATCCGCCGCGATCCGTCCGGTCGAGCATTTTCGCTGAACCCGGGCGTATTGCGCTGCGTATCGCCTTTGCCGCCCGTTCGTGCTAAATCGTTGCATACGCATAAATCGGGAGGGGCGATCATGCGACTGCACTCCAAAACCGCTGTCCGCACCGCGGTGGTACTGCTACTGGCAAGCGTTGCGACGACGTCGCTGCAGGCCGCCGATTACACATTCCGCATCGAGCCGGCGTATCCCGCCGACCGCGTCGCCGAAATCTATGCGCCATTGATGACCTACCTGAACAAGGCGACGGGCCAGCATTTCACCCTGGTCACGACGCGCAATTACCATTTCTACTGGCGCGACATCCAGAATTCCGTGAAGACCGACTTCGCCTTCGACGAAGCACATATCGCCGACTACCGCATCGAGAAACGGCACTTTGAACCGTTGGTGCACACCGCAGAACCGACCAGCTACACGCTAGTGTCCAACATCGATCTCGGCAACAAGGGCCTGCCGGGTCTGGTCGGCCACACCATCGTCACGATGGGAGCCCCCAGCCTCGGTTACGCGTTGTTGCTACAGTTCTATCCGAATCCAATCCTGCAACCGGATATTGCCACCACGGCCACCTCGTGGCGCGACGCCACGGATCGCGTTTTCGCCGGCGAAGCCGACGCGGCGATGATCCCAACCTCGCTCAAGGATCAATTCCCCAATCTGACCCCGGTCAAGGCTTCGCGCGAGTTTCCAGGGCAATGCATCACCGCCTCGCCCGACGTGCCCGCGGACCTGCGTGAGAAGGTCAAGGACGCGCTGCTCAAGCTCGATACGGACGCAGACGCCGCCAAGCTCCTGTTCGAACTTGGCGTGACCAAGTTCGTGCCAGCCAGCGTCAAGGAGTACGCCGGCGACGAGCAGGTCCTGAAGAATTTCATTGGCTACAAGTGAACAATTCGCGCATTTTCCACATTGCTTCGAATGTACTTTTTGAGTCATTTGATACGTTGTGTACATTTGCGCGAAAGATGAATCCTTAACATTTACCATTCTGGATTCGTTCAGGAAACCGGGCGAAATAGAGTGACAACTCGACTCGATATGCGATAATGCGCGCCGTCGCCCGCAGCGGGCGGCAAGAATTCACGAATCACTTCCGGACGCTCGGCCACCGCTACGGCCGCACCGGAAAGCGCAGCAGGCATCGTCATTATGGCGATGCCAATGGCCAAGGCCCACGGGACGTGCGCCGAGGCGGGGATCGAAAAGATCCTTGAAATCTACCGGTCTAGCGCGAAATGCCTGCCGGAAACAATCACCGCGGCGCTGACAACGCCGCAGGCAACACCCACAGGGCTGGCGCGCACCTTCGCGACGCCGTGTTGGTGTCGCACGCTTTCGTTTGTACGGAGCAATCCGCCATGAAACTAGCCTGGATCCTGTGGTTGGCCTCGGCTTTCCACAACCCCACGAGCGATCGCGCCTGCCTTGCCGCCACGGTTTATCTGGAAGCGCGCGGCGAACCGGTCACCGGCCAGATGGCCGTAGCCGAGGTCGGCCTGCGCCGTCGCGACGGCGGCCAGTGGGGAAGTTCGCTGTGCAAGGTGCTGCGCGCGCGCGGACAATTTGCGCTGTCCACGACAAGCAAAAATTACGTTTTCGACGACGCCGATGCCTGGAATCAGGCATGGTTCGTCGCCGGCGTTGCGCTGGATCTGTGGAAGCTGCCATCCGCGTGGCGACCGTCGCTGGTGCCGAACGCGGATCATTTCTACGCGGCCGATGCGATGCCGATGCCGCCGGGCTGGGCCAAGGGTCCGCCGCTGGCGGTGATCGGAGACCACCGCTTTTATCACGCTGATTGAAGATCGAAAAAACCCGTGTAGAACCGTCGCGAGCGTAGCCAGATTGCGCGTCGCCGGAGCGCAGGAACCGGAGTTTACTTTGTCGTAAATGAGGATTCCGAGCACCGCCGGCGTGCGAGCTGGCAAGCGCAGCAGGTTATACGCGGGTTTTCAGCGGCGCATGTAGTCCAAGTGCTGCCCGTTGATGATCACGCGATCGCCCGGGCGGAAACCCGGATTGTCGTACTGGGTCACGCGAGCGAAACGGCCATCGTCGAGTTCGACCGAAAACCGCCACGCATAGCCTGACCGCAGATTCGCGTCGTTTTGCTCGATCGCGTTGCCCGCCACCGCGCCGCCGACAACACCGGCTGCGGTCGCCGCGGCGCGGCCGCTGCCGCGCCCGAACTGGTTGCCGATCAGACCGCCGATGATGGCGCCGAGCACCGCACCGCCACCGCTGTTCTGCTGGCGGATTTCCACTTGGTCGATATCGCGCACCGTGCCGCAGGTGTGGCAATAGCGCGGGCCGGATTGATTGCCACCTTCGTGATAGACCACGCGCTCGCGCGGCGGCGGCGCCACGCAGGCGCTCAATCCGAAAACAACGGTAGTCAGCAAAATGGCAGAGATGGCTGGCATGCGCATGGTCGGCTCCTCGTTGGTCAGTGGGTGTCAACGCACCAAGGCGTGAACGGTTGTCGCCAGTTTCCAATGCGCCATGTGAACCGTTGCGAAACCGCGGGCACGGGTGGCATTCTCGCCCCATTGCCCGCTTCGGAATTCCGCGACGTGCCCGATCTCGACATACCTGATCTGGACAAGCTCGATCTGATCGACAGCCATTCGCATCTGGATGCTGCCGAATTCGACGCGGACCGCACCGCCGTGCTCGCGTGCGCGCGCGCCGCGGGCGTGAGGCGCCAGATCGTGCCGGCGGTCGCATTCGACACGTTTCCGGCATTGCGCGACCTGTGCGCGCACGAACACGGCCTGTATCCGGCTTACGGGCTGCATCCGATGTTTCTGGACGAGCACGTTCCGCAACACCTGGATGCCCTGCCCGACTGGATCGCGCGCGAGAATCCCGTCGCCATCGGCGAGTGCGGACTGGATTTTTTCGTGCCTGGACTCGACGCGGAAACGCAGCGGCTCTACTTTCGTCGCCAACTCGAAATCGCCCGCGATTTCGGGCTGCCCGCAATCCTGCACGCGCGGCGCGCACTGGATGAAGTCATCGCCACGATCCGCCGCATCGGCCATTTGCGCGGCGTCGTGCACAGTTTTTCCGGCAGCGCCGAGCAGGCCACACAATTGTGGAAAAGTGGATTTCTGATCGGCCTTGGTGGGCCGATCACCTACCTGCGCGCGCGGCGACTGCGCGAGATCGTCGCGACGATGCCACTCGAATTCCTTCTGCTGGAAACCGATTCGCCCGATCAGCCGCTGCACGGCCACCAGGGTGCGCGCAACGAGCCGGCGTTGCTCATCGACGTTTGCGCCTGCGTGGCGCAATTGCGCGGCGTCGATCTGGAAACGATTGCGGCGGCAACGACCGCGAACGCCGAGCGTGTGTTCGCGTTGCCTGTGTCAATCTGAAACCGACAGCAATCGCTCGATCACGCGCGCTGCCGCGACCATGCCGAACGCCGCGGTGACGTGCATGGCCGCGCCGAGTCCACCAGAACAATCGAGCTTGAGCGCGCCATCGCCGGCGTCAGGTCGCGTTTTGCATACCGTGCCGTCGGGCTGCGGATAGTTCACGTTCTCACGCGAGAACACGGCTTGCACGCCGAAATAACGCTTGGGATTGCGCGTCCAGCCGAAATCGTCGCGTAGTTTCTTGCGTACGAGAGCAAGCATCGCGTCGTGTTCGGTTTTGGACAGATCGCGTGAGGCAATCAGCGCCGGATCGCGGCGCCCGCCGGCCGATCCGGAAACGACGATGGGAATCTTGCGGCGCCGGCAGAATGCGATCATTTCCACTTTCACGCGCAACGCGTCGCAGGCGTCGATTACGGCGTCGAAACCGGCACCGAGCAGATCGGCGTGATTGGCCACAGTCACGAACTGCGCCAGTGGATGCACGCGCAGTTGCGGATTGATCGCGCGCAGGCGCGCAGCGACGACATCGACCTTGGCGCGTCCGAATTCGCCTTCCAGAGCATGCGCCTGGCGATTGACATTGGACACGCACACCTCGTCCGCGTCGATCAGAGTCAACGCACCGATGCCGGAACGCGCCAGTGCCTCCGCCGCCCACGAACCGACGCCGCCGAGTCCGACCACGGCCACGCGCGCATGCGCAAGGCGCGCGGCGCTGCCGGTGCCATATAGCCGTTCGATGCCCGCGAAACGCGAATCGCCCACCGTTTTTTTTCCACTCGCTGCGAACGGCTACTTTAGCATCCGGTCGGCGCACGTCGGCCAATCGGCTATCCTTGGCGGCTGTCGTTTCGCGGAATTCTGATATGCGTCAGGCGTTGTTGTTTCTGCTCGGCCTTGCTCTCGGCGCGATCGCCACGGCCAATATCGTCGGTGCGCTGCGCCAGCGCGACGCCTACCCGCGCGGCCTGATGAATGTGATGCAGCACGATGTGGGCACGCTACGCGAGGATGCGCGCTCGAATCGCTGCAATGCGGGAACACAGTCCGCGCTGGATCGTTTGCGCGATCTGAGCGGCAGTATCGAGACCGCTGTTTATGCGACCGAACCGCCTGATCCGCCTTTCGCCGAATACGCACGACGGTTTCGCACGACATTACCGGCGACGGTCGACTGCAAGGACTTGCCGCAGGCGCTGGAAAGAATCGGCGCGGCGTGCGACGCCTGTCACCGGCAATATCGCTGACTCAATATTGCGGCAACGGGATGAACTCGGTTTCGCCGGGGACCTGCGGGTAGCGCATCGCTGCCCAATCCGCCTTCGCTTTCTCGATGCGTTCGCGCGAACTGGATACGAAGTTCCACCACAAATGACGGTCGCCATCGAGTGGGTCGCCGCCGCACAGGATGACGCGTGCCGGTCGCGCCGCGCGGATTTCCACATCCATTCCGGCCGGCAGGACGGCCATGTGTGCGACCGGCAACTCAACTCCGCCGACCGTCAATGGCGCGTCGGTCGCATAAACCGCGCGCTCGATGTGTTCGGCGGGGACGACGAGCGATCCGCCGGCGGGAAATTCCGCGGCGACGTAGAACAACCGCGAGAATGTGCGCACCGGCGAACGATAGCCAAAGGCTTCGCCGGCAACCAGGCGCAGACTAACGCCGTTGCTTTTCCACGCCGGCAACGCCGCCGCCGCGTGATGGTGGAATTCGGGTGCGGTCTCCTCGGCATCTTTCGGCAAGGCAACCCAGGTCTGGATGCCATGCATGTTTTGGCCTGCCGCGCGCTCGGCGGCGGGTGTGCGCTCGGAATGCGCGATGCCGCGCCCGGCGGTCATCCAGTTGACGTCACCGGGACGGATCGTCTGCGCATTGCCCAGATTGTCGCGATGTTCGATCGCACCCTCGAACAAATACGTCACCGTGGCCAGCCCGATGTGCGGATGCGGGCGCACGTCCATGCCCTGCCCCTGCGCGAACGCGGCGGGTCCCATGTGATCGAAAAACACGAACGGCCCGACACGACGTGCGCGCAACTGCGGCAATACGCGGCGCACGCTGAATCCGCCCAGATCGTGGACTTTGGGTTCAATGACGGTGATGGCATCCATCGAGAAATGGTAGCGCGCTTTGCACGAAACCGGTGCGTCCTGTCATTGCGACGGCCGCGAAAAGGCACCGGCGGACACGATCCGCCGGTGCTTCAAGGACTTACGGTACTTATCTCAGGCTGGAGCTACTTCGTCGGCCTGCAGACCCTTCTGGCCCTGCACGACCTTGAAGCTCACCTTCTGGCCTTCCTGCAGGGTACGGAAACCCGTCCCCGTGATGGCACGAAAATGCACGAACACATCGGGGCCGTTTTCACGGCTGATGAACCCGAAACCCTTGCTGTCGTTAAACCACTTGACAGTACCAACCTCACGATCCGACATAAAAACTCCACAAGACAATCCGAACAAAGGCCTGCGCGCAACGACGAGGCCCACTCTACTGGCATGTCCACCGGCCCCGCGGCGAGGTGTACCGGAATCCGGTATGGCCTTCGCACAACGCTGCCTGTCAGGCACGCACAGTTGTCGGGACTATAACTCAAAATTTACAAAAAGTGCGCATATCAAAATTCCCTTTAATGCTGCGGCGCAGCACCCAGGCGTATCCGCCATCGGTTATGGTTGCAATGCTGTGGGGACGCCAAAAAACAAAGGAAATTCACATGCCCGCGTGTAGCTGCCACCCGGTTTCCCCGCACAAGAAACTGCGCATTCCCGATTGGTACGTCTCCAGCCTTATGCTGGACCGGGCGATGGATGCGATCCTGAACCGGGTCAAGAAGCTCGATCGCACCCACGATATTCCCTACTTGGCCGGCTACAGTGTCGACGGGCAGACGATTTACATCGACCGCCACCTGCCGCGTGTGATGAACTACAAGGGCCGCAAGATCGACGTGGCGCGCTATCTCATCATGCACGAGGAAGTGGAAAAGACCCTGATCGACCAACTCGGCCTGCACTATCTACATGCGCATCAGATCGCCACGCGCGCAGAGGAGGCGTTGATCCGCGCCGACAACATCCAGTGGCGCGACTACGACCGCTTCATGCAGAAATACGTCAAGATCGTCGGTGATGAGCGCCTCAAGAAAGTTCCGAAAGACCTTGATTTGAAACCTTATCGTGACGAGCACGATTTCGATTTGATTCGGCGCATGCGCAAGGCGCTGACCGCCAAGGGCTTGCGCAAGGGTGAAAACGCCACCGCGCTGGGCAAAGCCATCCAGCAATACGAAACCGCTCTGAAGGATCAACGCCGCGACAAGGCAGCGCATGCGAAGAAAGCAGCCGGGAAGTCGAAGTAGACAAGGTCGGCCGGCGCACTGCGCCTGTCCGACATCAAAACCTGGTGGACGGTGCAGGGATCGAACCTGCGACCCTTGCCGTGTGAAGGCAATGCTCTACCGCTGAGCTAACCGTCCAAGGGAAATATGCCGGAGAAGGGAATCGAACCCCCGACCCACGCATTACGAATGCGTTGCTCTACCAGCTGAGCTACCCCGGCGCAGGGCGCGCAGTGTACCGGCAGCGGCGCCGGCACTCAAGCGCGCAAGCGCGCATTTTATGCGTCGACGGTGAAACTTTCGCCGCAGCCGCATTCTCCGGTGACGTTGGGATTGCGGAACACGAATGCCGCGTTCAAGCCTTGGCGAGCGAAGTCGATCTGCGTGCCGTCGACGAATGGAAGGCTCTTGCGATCGACGACGAGTTTCACGCCATCCTGCTCGAGGATATGATCGTCGACGCCAACGTGCTCGGCGATCTCGACTTCGTAGGCGTAGCCCGAACATCCCGTCTTGCGCACGCCGAAACGCACGCCGGCGGCGTCCGGGCGCTCGGCCAGAAAATGGCGCATGCGCTCGCGCGCGGCATCGGTGATCTGGATGTTCATGCCGGTCATTGTAGCAATCCGCTATGATTTGCAACCCGTCGTGCACGGGAAACATGGCGATTTCTCAGGGAATATCAAGGCATGAGTGCGGTCAGCGTCAAGCAAGCGTTGTCGGGTTCGGTCGCAGAAGGCGGCGAAGTCACAGTGAAGGGCTGGGTGCGCACGCGGCGCGACTCCAAGGCCGGGTTGTCGTTCGTCAACGTCAGCGACGGTTCGTGTTTCGATCCGATCCAAGTCGTCGCCCAGAATTCGCTGCCGAACTACGCGGATGAAATTGCAAAACTGACCGCCGGCTGCGCCGTGATCGCGACCGGCACGCTGGTGAAGTCGCAGGGCAAGGGCCAGAGTTTCGAGATTCAAGCGACGAAAGTGGAAGTGGTCGGCTGGGTCGAGGATCCGGAAACCTATCCGATCCAGCCCAAGGCGCACACGATGGAGTACCTGCGCGAGGTCGCGCACCTGCGTCCGCGCACGAACACGTTCGGTGCGGTCGCGCGCGTGCGCGACTGCATTGCCAAGGCCATCCACCGCTATTTCCACGAGCGCGGATTCTTCTGGATCAACACGCCGATCGTCACCGCATCCGACGCCGAAGGCGCCGGCCAGATGTTTCGCGTCTCCACGCTCGACTTGGCCAACCTGCCGCGTGACGACAAGGGCAAGATCGACTGGCACAAGGATTTCTTCGGTAAGGAAACGTTTCTCACCGTTTCCGGACAACTCAATGTCGAAGGCTACTGCCTCGCCTTGAGCAAAGTGTATACATTTGGACCAACCTTCCGCGCCGAGAACTCCAACACCACACGACATCTGGCCGAGTTCTGGATGATCGAACCCGAGATCGCGTTCGCCGATCTCAACGACGACGCCACGCTGGCCGAGGACTTCCTCAAGTACATTTTCCGCGCCGTGCTCGACGAGCGCATGGACGACATGAAGTTCTTCGCCGAGCGCCAAGAGAAAACCGCGATCACGCGCCTCGAGGAATTCGTGAAAGCGCCCTTTGAGCGTATCGACTACACCGACGCCGTCGAAATCCTGAAGAAATCCGGCCAGAAGTTCGATTACCCCGTCGAGTGGGGTCACGATTTGCAGACCGAGCACGAACGTTATCTCACGGAAAAACACGTCGGCCGTCCGGTCGTCGTGATGAACTATCCCGAGGCGATCAAGGCGTTCTACATGCGCCTGAACGACGACGGCAAGACCGTCGCCGCGATGGACGTGCTCGCACCCGGTATCGGCGAAATCATCGGCGGCTCGCAGCGCGAAGAGCGCCTCGACGTGCTCGACAAACGCATGGTGCAGTTCAAGCTCGACCCAGCGCATTACCAGTGGTATCGCGATTTCCGCCGCTACGGCACTGTGCCGCACGCCGGATTCGGCCTCGGTTTCGAGCGTCTCGTCGTGTACGTATGCGGCCTCGCCAACATTCGCGACGCGATCCCCTACCCACGCGTTCCTGGCGCTGCGGAGTTTTGATCGTGTCCGCGTACGACGAACAGTGGTGGATCGCCTCGCTCGGCGACACGCTCGTGTGGGCGCGCCTGCGCGTGCTCGAATCCGGCAACGCCGAGGTATTCGATGCACGCGGCGAAACCCTGGCGTATGACGACGAGGACAGCGCGCGCGCTGCCTTGCTCGACGCCGAATTCAGTGCCTTCGATGGCCTCGACGAGGACGATGCGACGCAGTTGGGATTGGACCTGGATTCGACCGAACCGCCCGCAGCCGAAGACGATGAAGATTTGCTGCCCCAAATGACGGAAAAACGCGACGAAGGTCACGCCGGATGAATCTCGATCTCACCGGCAAACACGCACTCGTCTGCGGCGGTTCGCAGGGCATCGGCCGCGCTGCTGCGGTTGAACTCGCGCAGCTCGGCGCCGACGTCACCGTGCTCGCACGCTCGCGCGAGGCATTGCAATCCGTCGTGAACGCATTGCCGAAAACGCACGCTGCGCAAACGCATGGCCTCGTCGCCGCGGATGCGAACGATCCCCCGGTCTACGGCGCTGCCATCGAAGATGCCGTGCACACGCGGCCGGTGCAGATTCTGGTCAACAACAGCGGCGGACCGCCGGGCGGCCCGGCGCATGACGCAAAAGTGGAAGAGTATACAACCGCCTTCCGCCAACATTTGCTCGCCAACCAGGCCGCGCTGCAAGCGGTATTGCCGGGCATGCGCGCCGCCGGTTACGGCCGTGTGGTCAATGTGATTTCCACCTCGGTCAAGGAACCGATCGACAACCTCGGCGTATCCAACACGGTGCGCGCCGCAGTCGCCGGCTGGGCCAAAACCTGCTCGCGCGAACTCGCGCCTTTCGGCATCACCGTAAACAACGTGCTGCCGGGATTCACCCAAACCCAGCGCCTCACCAACCTGATCTCCGCCAAGTCGAAAACTTCAGGCAAGTCCGAAGACGAAATCGCACGCGATATGCTCGCCGCTGTCCCGGCGGGACGTTTCGCCGACGCCGCAGAAGTCGCCGCCGTCGTCGCCTTTTTGTGTACGCCGGCCGCGGCCTACGTCAACGGCACGAGCATCGCCGTGGACGGCGGACGCACCCACGCGTTGAGCTAGTGTCCGTCAAGTCTTGCCCGGCATCCGACGGGTGGCTACCCTGCAAAGGTAACCACCGGTCGCCATGAATCCCTCTTTCGTACACCTCCACATCCACAGCGAATACTCGCTGGTCGATTCGACCCTGCGCATGCCGGACAAGCCCGAGTACGGCGATCCGGCCAAGGCGAAGCAGCCGAATCTGATCAGCCGCGCGGTGCAGATGGGTTTGCCGGCGCTCGCGCTGACCGACGAAAGCAACCTGTTCGCGCTGGTCAAGTTCTATCGCGCTGCCGAAGCGAACGGCGTCAAACCCATCGCCGGTGCGGATTTGTGGATTGGAGATCCGAACGACACATCGCCATCGCGCTTGACCGTGCTATGTCAAAACCGCGAAGGCTATCTGCATCTGTCGCAGCTCATCTCGCGCAGCTACACGCAAGGTCGACGCGGCGATCGCGCACTGGTCGATCCAGCCTGGTTCGACGGACACAGCACCGGTCTCATCGCGATGGCTGGCCGTGACAGCGATATTGGACGAAATCTCGTCGCCGGCAAGCACGATGCCGCGCTGACCTGCACGTGTGCGTGGCTGCGTCATTTTAATGATCGACTTTATCTGGAACTCACGCGCTGCGGTCACGCTGATGAAGCCGCGTTCATTCCCGCTGCGCTACGGCTTGCCGCCGAAGCGGACTGCCCGGTCGTGGCGACGAACGACGTGCGCTTCGGCGCGCGCGAGGATTTCGATGCGCACGAAGCACGCGTGTGCATCCATCAGGGCCGCCTACTCAACGATCCCAAGCGTCCGCGCGACTACACGCCCGAGCAGTACCTGAAATCCGTGGAAGAAATGATGGAGCTGTTCGCCGATATTCCCGAGGCACTGGCGAACAGTGTCGAGATCGCGCAGCGCTGCAATCTGGAAATGAAGTTCGGCGAATACTTCCTGCCCGCGTTTCCGGTTCCGGCGCAACAGACCGAAGCTTCCTTCATCCGCGAGCAGTCGCGGGCAGGTCTGGAAGCTCGATTGTCCAAGCACGGACTCGCCTCGGGCTTCACGCGCGATGATTACGCGAGCCGTCTCGAACGTGAACTCGACACGATCGTGAAGATGGGCTTCGCCGGATACTTCCTGATCGTCGCCGACTTCATCGGCTGGGCCAAGCAACACGATATTCCGGTCGGACCGGGACGCGGTTCCGGCGCGGGCTCGGTCGTCGCCTGGTCGCTGCGCATCACCGACCTCGATCCTTTGCGCTACGGATTGCTGTTCGAGCGATTTCTCAATCCCGAACGCGTGTCGATGCCCGACTTCGACGTCGATTTCTGCATGGATCGCCGCGACGAGGTCATCGACTATGTCGCGCAAAAATACGGCCGCGAGAAAGTCAGCCAGATCATCACCTACGGCACGATGGCTGCGAAAGCGGTACTGCGCGATGCCGGCCGCGTGCTCGGCATGGGCTATGGTCAGGTCGACCAGATCGCCAAGCTCATTCCGCTCAAGCCGACCGACCCGCTCAGTCTCGACGACGCACTCGGCAGCAGCGAACGCTCGCGTCGGGAAACCGATCGCATCGTCCCGGAATTCAAATCGCGCTACGAATCCGAGGACGAGGTACGCGAACTCGTGGATCTCGCGCGGAGCATCGAGGATCTGGTACGCAATGCCGGCAAGCACGCCGGCGGCGTGGTGATCGCGCCGAGCGCGCTGACCGATTTCGCCCCGCTCTACTGCGAAGGCAGCGGCGACGGCGTCGTCACCCAGTTCGACAAGGACGACGTCGAGTCCGTCGGCCTGGTCAAGTTCGACTTCCTCGGCCTGCGCACGCTGACCATCATCGACTGGGCGGTGAAGGCGATCAACCTGCGCCGCGCCGCGGCGGGCGAGGCGGCGCTGGATATCGCGACCTTGCCGCTCGACGACGCACGTGTGTTCGCACTGTTCCAGAACGCGCGCACCGTGGCGGTGTTCCAGTTCGAAGGCAACGGCATGCAGCGCATGCTGGTGAAAGCCAAGCCCGATCGCTTCGACGACCTGATGGCGCTGACTTCGCTGTTCCGCCCCGGGCCGATGGAGCAGATCGACAGTTTCTGCCGTCGCAAGAACGGCGAGGAGACCATCGACTACGCCGATCCGCGCGTCGAACCCGTGCTGCGCGAGACCTACGGCATCATGGTCTACCAGGAACAGGTCATGCAGATGGCGCAGATCGTCGGCGGTTACTCGCTGGGCGGTGCCGACCTGCTGCGCCGCGCGATGGGCAAGAAGATCGCCGCCGAAATGGCCAAGCATCGCGTGGTCTTCGGCGAAGGCGCGGCGAAGAACGGCGTGGCCGGCAACAAGGCCGATGCGATCTTCGATTTGATGGAAAAATTCGCCGGTTACGGTTTCAACAAGTCGCATGCCGCCGCCTATGCGCTGGTTTCCTACCAGACCGCATGGCTGAAGGTGCACTACCCCGCGCAGTTCATGGCGGCAGTGTTGTCCAGCGACATGGACAACACCGACAAGGTCGTCACCTTCCTCACCGAGGCGCGCGCGCTGGGACTGACCGTGCAACCGCCGGACGTGAACGCTTCGACCTACATGTTCGATGCGACCGACTCGACCACGATCCGCTACGGACTCGGCGCGGTGAAAGGCGTCGGCCGCAACGCTGTGGAAAACCTCGTACAGGCACGCATGCGCGGCGGTGCGTTCGCGGATCTGCCCGGTTTCTGCCAGCGCGTGGACGGTCAGAAGGTGAACAAGCGCGTGCTCGAAGCGCTGATCCTGTCCGGCGCAATGGACGCGCTCGGCGCGAATCGTGCGAGCCTGATGGCGCAATTGCCTGAGTGCCTGCGCGCCGCCGAACAAGCCGCACGCGATGCGGAAGCCGGACAAAATGACATGTTCGGCGCGGCGAGCGCCACGCCCGCACCACGCCTGACCCTGGCGACCGTTCCCGAATGGCCGCCCGAGCAACGCCTGGCCGGCGAGCGCGACACGCTCGGGCATTATCTTTCCGGCCATCCCACGGCGCTGTGGCGCGATACGTTGACGCAACTGGCGACCTGCCCGATCGGCGAAATCGGCCAGCGTTACCAGCCGCCGAAACCGCGCGCAGACGACGACGGCAACCGTTTTCGCCGTCCGCCGGAAACGCCATGGGTCGTCGCTGGTCAGCTCGTGGACTTGCGCAAGCGCGGCAACGACCAGGCGTTCGTGCAGATCGAGGACTGGAGCGGCCGCATCGAGGTGAGCCTGTTCCGCGAAACTTTTGTCGAATTCGCGCCGCTGCTCACGCGCGATGCGATCCTCGTCGTCGAAGGCGGCTTGGCTTGGGACGACTTCGCCGGCGCGCTGCGCATCCGCGCACGCCGCGTGTTCACTCTCAACGAGGCCTGCGAGCGCCAGGCAAAATTGCTGCGTCTGCGCTTGAACGGTATTGACGAAGATTTTCTATCCCGTCTGCGCGATACACTCGCGGGTTATCGCGGCGGTCAGACGCCACTGCGCGTGCAATACGGCAACGCCGCAGGCAGCGCCGAGATCGAGCTCGGCACCGACTGGCATGTACGCGCCACCGCCGATCTCAAGCGCAGCCTGGATGCGTTGCCAGGCGTGAAATCGACCGAATGGGTCCTCGGCCGATCGAACGGCAGCTGATACGGGGTATTCCGCCCCGCCTGTGGCTATAATTCGCGGCTTCGCGTCCACATGTCCGGCATGAACCCCAACTTCCTCGATTTCGAACAACCCATCGCCGAACTGGAAGGCAAGATCCAGGAGTTGCGCCATGCCAGCCATGGTCAGGCGTTCAACATCGACGACGAAGTGCGCAAGCTGCGCGACAAGCTCAAGCGCAAGACCGCGGAAATCTTCAAGGACCTCACGCCCTGGCAGGTCGCGCAATTGGCGCGGCATCCGGCGCGGCCGTACACGCTCGATTACGTGCAGACGATCTGCGACGAATTCCACGAACTCGCCGGCGACCGCGCCTATGCCGACGACGCGGCGATCGTCGGCGGCCTCGCGCGCATGGACGGACGCGCGATCATGGTGATCGGCCAGCAGAAGGGCCGCGACACCAAGACCAAGATCCGGCGCAATTTCGGCATGCCGCGCCCCGAAGGTTATCGCAAGGCGCTGCGCCTGATGCAGATGGCCGAGCGCTTCGGACTGCCAATCCTCACCTTCATCGACACGCCCGGCGCGTACCCCGGCGTCGGCGCCGAGGAGCGCGGCCAATCCGAAGCGATAGCGCGCAACCTCTTGGAAATGTCGCAACTGCGCGTGCCAATCATCTGTACCGTGATCGGCGAAGGCGGCTCCGGCGGCGCGCTCGCCATCGGCGTCGGCGACCGCACGATCATGCTGCAATACTCCACGTATTCGGTGATTTCGCCCGAAGGCTGCGCCTCGATCCTGTGGAAAACCGCCGACAGGGCCAAGGACGCGGCCGAGGCACTGGGCATCACCGCGCCGCGCCTGCTCGAGCTGGGGCTCATCGACAAGATGGTGCGCGAACCGCTGGGCGGCGCGCACCGCGACCCGCACGCGATGGCGATCCGCCTAAAGGCCGTGCTGCGCAACCAGCTCGACGAACTCGAACGCAGTGACCGCGCCGGACTCGTCGGCGAGCGCTACAAACGCCTGCGCCGCTACGGCGCGTTCAAGGCGTAGCCTGATCGACCTCGATCTCGATCCCGCCGACCATGCCGGCGACGAGATTGTAGAGCGCCCCGCCGATCGCGCCGGCGATAAAGCCCATCACCCCGTACATGATCGGAAAAATGATCAGGGCGGCGATGCCCGCCACGCCGGCAATTGCCGATGCCTTGCCGCCAAAGCTGCCGATCACTGCGCCAAACATCATGAACAACAGCGCGATGAGCACGCCAAAGATGGCCATCAGGACCATCTCGAATACCGCGAGTTTCAACACCGCAACGCGTTTGATGACCATGTTGATCTCCCCGATGATGTGAGCCCGCCGCAACCGCGGGCGCACTGACGCTAGCCCAAGCCAGTGCCGCGCGCAACCGGTTCTGGCACCATGCACGCATGGCTGCCGTACTGACCGAACTTCTCCACTCCGGGATCGAAAAACTTCCACCGGGCGGTCTCGCCGTCGCCTTCAGCGGGGGCATGGATTCGTCGGCATTGCTGCACGCGCTCGCGCAACTGCCCGCTGCGCGCGCGCGCGGCCTGCGCGCGGTCCACGTCGACCACGGCCTGCATGCGGACAGCGCGAGTTGGGCAGCGCATTGCCGGGATTTCGCCATGGCGCTCGACGTGCCGCTGCATGTCGTTCGAGCGCATGTCGAGCGTGATGCCGGAACCGGGTTGGAAGATGCCGCGCGGCGCGCGCGCCTCAAAGCGTTCGCCCAGGAATCGTACTCCGGCGAAATACTTGCCCTCGCCCAGCATCGCGGCGACCAGGCCGAAACCGTGCTGCTGAAACTGCTGCGCGGCGCGGGGCCGGAAGGACTCGGCGCAATGCGCGAGCTGCGCAAACACGAAAACGGGTTGTTGTGGCGGCCGTTGCTGGATTTGCCGCGCGCGGCACTGGCGGATTACGCAAGCGAACACGCGCTGCGCTGGATCGAGGACCCGAGCAATGCGCAGACGCATCTGTCGCGCAATTTCCTGCGTCACGAAATCCTGCCGCGCCTGACCCAGCACTGGCCACAGGCCGAGGCCGCACTGGCACACAGTGCAACCTGGTTGCGTGCCGCCGCGGATTACATCGACGCGCAGTCCACGGCCGCGCTAGCAAACTTGCGCGGGACCGAACCGGCAACGCTGGATTGGCGCGGCTGGCTCGCCCTGCCGGATGCCTTGCGCGATCCGGTGCTACGGCGCTGGTTACGCGAATGCGGGCTGAATGAGCCGGCGCACTTCCACGTCGCCGAACTCGAACGCCAACTGCTCGCGGCGAACGATCGCCAGCCCTGCGTCACTTTCGACGACACGCAATTGCGCCGTCATCGCGGCTGGCTCCACGCGACCAGCCGCGCGGCCGTGCGCGCCGATTGATTCCTGCGGGCCGCTGCGGTAGCGTGCGCGCCATGCGCAAGACCGATACCAAACCTGCCGATCCAAAACCTTCCGAACCTGCCGAATCCGATCGCATCGCCGATTTCGAAAAATCGCTCGATGAACTCGAGAAACTGGTCGGCAAGATGGAACACGGCGAACAAAGCCTGGACGATTCGCTCAAGTCCTACGAACGCGGCATCGCCTTGTACCGCAATTGCCAAAGCGCACTTGAACAAGCCGAACTGCGCGTGAAGCTGCTGTCCGATCCGGAACGGCCCGACCAAGCTGAAGACTTTGAGCCGGAAGCGCCGTGACCCTCCCGCCGCGCTGATCACCTTCAGCGCACGCGCGGATGAAGCCCTTGCCCGTGCGTTGCCGCCGGATGCGCAAGAACCCGTACCGCTGCACCAAGCCATGCGCTACGCCGTGCTAGGCGGCGGCAAGCGCCTGCGCCCGGTGCTGGTTTACGCGACCGGTAGCGCACTCGGCGCGCAACTCGACAAACTTGATGCGTCCGCTGCTGCAGTCGAGATAATCCACGCCTATTCGCTGGTCCACGACGACTTGCCGGCGATGGACAATGACGACATGCGGCGCGGCCGCCCGACCTGCCACGTCGCTTTCGGTGAAGCGATGGCAATCCTCGCCGGCGACGCACTGCAGGCGCTGGCGTTCGAGATCCTCGCCGCCGACACCGCGCACGATGCCGGTACACATGTGGAAATGTTGCGCACGCTGGCTGCGGCCTGCGGCGCACACGGCATGGCCGGCGGCCAAGCGCTGGACCTCGCCGCTGTCGGCAAGACGCTAACTGCCGATGCGCTCGATCGCATGCATGAACACAAGACCGGCGCACTGATCCGCGCCAGCGTGCGACTCGGCGCTCTCGCTGCAGACTGCACCGACGCAACGACGCTTGCCGCGCTGGATGAATACGGCCACGCGATCGGCCTTGCCTTTCAGATCCGCGACGACATCCTCGATGTGGAAGGCGACAGCGAAACGATCGGCAAGACCGCTGGCAAGGATGCGACCAATGCCAAGCCGACGTATCCGGCCATCCTCGGCATGGACGCCTCGCGTGCGCGGCTCGCGCAACTCACGGGCGAAGCCATCGCGGCACTCGCGCCTCTGGGCGAGCGCGCGAAAGAACTCGTCGAATTGGCGCGCTACGTCGCCGAGCGCGAAAATTGAAAGATCCTAGCTTCCAGCGACTGTCATCTTCTCGACCAGGATCGAGCCGGTAAGAATGTGCGAGCGCAGATCCTTGTCCGCACCGATCGCGGCGATACCGGCGAACATCTCGCGTAAATTGCCGGCGATGGTGATTTCCTCGACCGGATACGCGATCTGACCGTTCTCCACCCAGAAACCGGCGGCACCGCGTGAATAGTCTCCGGTAACGATGGACACGCCCTGACCCATGACTTCCGAGACCAGCAAACCGGTGCCGAGCTTTTTCAGCATGGCGGAGAAATCGCCGCAATTGGACTTGACCACCAGATTGTGAATCCCGCCGGCATTGGCGGTGCTCTGCAAACCCAGCTTGCGTGCGGAATAGCTGCCGAGCACATAACGCTGCAAGACGCCGCCGCGCACCAGATCGCTGTCGCTGGTGGCTACGCCTTCTGAATCGAAATTGCCCGAACCCTGCCCGCGCAACAGATGCGGATGCTCGATGATCTCCACGAAATCCGGGAACAGTTGTTTGCCGGCCTGGTCGAGCAGGAAACTGGCCTTGCGATAGAGTGCACCGCCGCTGATTGCGGAAACGAAATGCCCGATCAGGCCGCGCGCGACTTCCGGCGCGAACAACACGGGGCACTGGCGCGTGTCGAGTTTGCGCGCGTCGCGCCGCGCCAGCGTGCGCTGCGCGGCCTTGGCGCCGACCGAAGCGGCGTCGGGGAAATCCCCGGCGGCGCGTACCGACTCGTACCAGTAGTCGCGCTGCATGCCGTTGCCGTCCTGCGCGATCAGCGAGCACGACAGCGAGTGCCGCGTGCCGCGCTCGCGGCCGACGAAGCCCTGCGACGTGGCGTAGACGCCGAGCGATTCGCCGGTCTGCACCGAAGCGCCTTCGGAATTGGCGATGCCTTGCAGTGCGCGGCCAGCGTCTTCGATTTCGAGGCCAAGTCCGATCGCCGCTGGCGCGTCCAGATTCCACGGATGCCACAAGTCCAGGTCGGGAAATGCGCGCGCCAGCCGCGCCGGATCGGCAAGGCCCGCGTAAGGATCGGCTTCGGTGTACTTCGCGATCGCGCAGGCCTGCTCTATGGTCTTGGCTATGGAATCAGGCGCGAGATCTGCCGTGCTGGCCGAGCCCTTGCGCTGGCCGAAATACACGGTCACACCGAAAGAGCGATCACGGTTGTGCTCGATGGTTTCGACCTCGCCCAGGCGCACGTTCACCGCAAGGCCCGTGTCGATGCTCGCGCCAACTTCGACGTCACTAGCGCCCGCGGCGCGGCAGCGGCGCACGACGTCTTCGGCGAGGTTGGCCAGATTGTCCAGCTGGACGAGGGAATCGTCCGTTTGTGCGATGATGGCGTTCATGGATTTCCACTTTCCGTAACTGACGAATGATGCACGATCACGAATCCGAATTCGATCAAAATGGTTACGCCGGTCCCAGTCGCAGCCAGTTGCGCCGCGAAGCGCTGGATGTACTCAAGCTCGCACAGACGCTGGCGGCGTTGTCCGACGCGCAACTTGCGCCGTTGCCGCTCGATGATGCGCTGCGTGAAGAAGTGCAGCGTACCCGCGCCGTCAAACAACAAATCGCACGCAAGCGCCAAAGTCAGTACTTGGCCAAGCAGATGCGCAAGCTCGACGATGCGCAGCTTGAAGCGATCCGCGCCGCGCTCGAACACGACCGCGATCACACCCGCCGCGAAACCGCGTCACTGCACCGCATCGAGCAATGGCGCGATCGCCTGATCGGCGAAGGCGATACCGCACTCGACGAATTCATGCAGCAGTTTCCATCTCTGGATCGCCAGCACCTGCGCCAGCTCACACGCAACGCGCGTGCCGAGCGCGATGGGCAAAAACCGCTGCACGCCTTCCACGAGTTGTTCCGTACATTGCGCGAACTGCTCGGTTAGGCCGCCGTTCCACCCACCGTCATCGCGTCGATCTTCAACGTCGGTTGACCGACGCCAACCGGCACGCTCTGGCCTTCCTTGCCACAGACGCCGACGCCTTCGTCGAGTTTCAAATCGTTGCCGACCATCGATACGCGCGTGAGCACTTCCGGCCCGGATCCGATCAACGTCGCGCCTTTCACCGGCCGCGTGACCTTGCCGTTCTCGATCAGATAGGCCTCGCTCGCCGAGAACACGAACTTGCCGTTGGTGATGTCGACCTGGCCGCCGCCGAAATTCACCGCGTAGAGTCCGCGTTGGACCGACGCGATGATCTCGCCCGGATCGCTCTTGCCCGGCAGCATGTAGGTGTTGGTCATGCGCGGCATCGGCAGGTGCGCGAACGATTCGCGGCGGCCATTGCCGGTGGAACGCATGCCCATCAGGCGCGCGTTGAGCTTGTCCTGCATGTAGCCCTTGAGCACGCCGTTTTCGATCAGCGTGGTGCATTCACCCGGCACACCTTCGTCGTCGATGGACAGCGAGCCGCGCCGGTTCGGCAATGTGCCGTCGTCGACTACGGTGCACAATGGCGAAGCGATTTTCTCACCGATGCGTCCTGCAAAAGCGGAAGTCCCCTTGCGATTGAAATCGCCTTCGAAGCCGTGGCCGATGGCCTCATGAAGCAGCACGCCGGGCCAGCCGGGACCGAGCACCACGGTCATCGCTCCCGCCGGCGCGGGAACCGATTCCAGGTTCACCAGCGCAGCGCGCACGGCCTCGCGCGCGAACGCATGCGCGCGGCCGTTGGCGAGCAGTTCGCGGTAGCCGTAGCGTCCGCCGCCGCCGGCGTTGCCCGACTCGCGGCGGCCGTTGCGCTCGACGATCACATTGACGTTCATGCGCACCAACGGGCGCACGTCGGCGGCCAGCGTGCCATCCGCGGCGGCGACCATCACCGTGTCCAGCGTGGCGGTGAGACTGACGATCACCTGCGTGACGCAGGGATCGAGCGAGCGAGTGAATTTGTCCACCTCGCGCAACAGCGCGATCTTTTCCTCGTTCGGCAACGACTCGACCGGGTCGATCGGCGCGTACAAGGATTTCGCGTCGCGCGCGGCCAGCGCATGCCCCGCGCCAGGATTGCCCGACTGCGCGATTGCCCGCGCGGACTGCGCGGCGCCGAGTAATTGCGGCAGAACGATCTCGTCGGAATACGCGAACCCGGTTTTTTCGCCGCTGATCGCGCGCACGCCGACGCCTTGCTCGATCGAATGATTGCCCTCGCGCACGATGCCGTCCTCGAGCATCCACGATTCACTGCGTGAATGCTGGAAATACAGATCCGCCGCGTCGACGGACGGGCCCATCAATTGCGCGAACACACGATCGAGATCACGACTGGAAAATCCGCCGGGTTCCAGCAACTGCCGTTCGGCTTGGGCAAGCAAATTCATGGACATTCGATTTCCGATTGAGAAAGCAAAACGCCGGCATCACCCGCCATTGACGGCAGCTGCCGGCTCCAGCGACGCCGGCTTGAGCGGCTGCGGTTTCTTCGGCGCCGGCCCGCCCTTCACCGTTTCCTTGGCGATTTCAGTGATCACGGGTTTTTCCCAACTGCCGGTCACGCTGTAGCGCACGCGGGTGACGTCGTTGAGCGCCTTCCTGAGCACGCCTTGCAAAACCGCTCCGGCCGCCGCACCGACCGGTCCGCCGACGACGGCTCCGCCAATCATCAGCGCGCCACCGACATGCGGTGTGACTTCCATGGTTTGGTCGTAGTCCTTGGCTTTCAAGCCGGCGCGGCCGTTGACCACGATATCCGCGGCCGGACCCTTGACCTGCAGACCGGTGGTAAAGGCGTTGCCGCCCTTGAGCGTAAAGGTGCCGTCGATGGAATCGAAGCTGAACCCGGACTTGAAGAAATCGCCGAAATCCAGGGACAGACGGCGCGGGATCGCGGCCAGATTGAACAGACCGAAGATGCGCCCGGCGCCGGGATCGGCGTCCGGAATGCGGCCTTCGGCCACCGAAACCTTGAGCGTGCCGTCGAGCCGCGCCAGCGCGAACATCGACGGCGACCCCGCCCATTGGCCCTGGATGTGGGCGACGGTCGCGCCACCGTCGACAACACCGGCGTAACCGAACGTGTCGAGCATGCGCCCGAGATTGTGCGCGGAAAAATCGACGGAAAAATCGGAAACGTCGCTGCCAGGCTTGCCGGTCCAGTCGCCGCGCGCGCGCATTTCCACGTTTTTCGAATGCGTGGTGACCTGCTCGAAATGCGTGCCGCTCGCGATCGGATAACTCTCCACCACGGTCGCGCCGAAGCGCGAATCGCCCAGTCTGAAATCGCCGATGCGGATGTGCAGCGGCGGCACGCCGGCCGGATTCTCCCCGGCCATCGCGCTGGTTTCGGTGTCGCCAACATCCGGCCAGTAGATGCGGTCGAATTGTGCGGTGACGCCGCGCTGGCGGAAATCGACCAACGGAATTTCCATCTTGCCAGCGATATTGGCCCCGTCGAAACCCAAATCGAGTTCGCTTTTGGTTGGCTTCAGGGTGAATTGCGCAGCACCGAAATCACGATCCCATGCGCGCAAATCCTGCGCGTGCAAGTCGACACCGGCGATTATTCCCTCGCCGCCCCTACCCGAGTTGGAGACCGCGAAATCCATCCAGCCGGAAAGATCGAGCAACGGCGCGCTGCCGCCGATGTCGAAACCGGACGGCGGCAAAGGCGCCGACGCATCGCCGCCGAAGTCGACGCGCGCGGCGAAGGGCTGCTTGACCGACTCCAGGCGCCCACGCAGGCGCATGAGTCCGCCCAGTTGCAGGTCGATGCTGCCGCCGCCGACTGGCAGGCCGACAGTCAATGCCAGCGGCAGCGCGGCAGCGGCCGCCTTGGCCAATGGCGCCGGCAAGGCGATGGCGACGCCGTCGAGATCCGAATTCACGGTCACGCGCTGGCCGGGATTCTTCGTATCGTCGCGATCGGCGTTGAATCCGACCGTCCAATCCGCGTCGCCGCTGATGCGATCAGCCCACGGCGCCAGCACCGGCGCATAGGCAAGCAGGTCGGATACGGGAAAACGACCGCGCAGACTCCCTTCGACAGCATGGTTCTTGTCGGCCGCGAAACCGCCGGCGGCAAGGCGGAAGGTGGCCGGCTTGCCGTTGCGCAGGACCGGCAGATCGCCGGTATCGAAACCGTCTTGCGAAAACTTGAGCGTACCGTTGGCCTGTTGCAGGCGCAGCGCGTACTGCGCGTCGACGAGATCGGCCTTGGCCAGGGCTACGCTGCCGGCAAGATCGAGTTGCTCGCTCTTCTTTACCGGCAGGTGCAGATGGAATTTCAACTTGCCGCTGCCGCCGACGCTGACGCCGAGCAATTGCGCGGCGTAGCGCGCACCGATCGGCGTGGCCTTGAGGAAGTCGAGCAGATTCCTGCCGCTGCCGGAGCCGGAGACATCCAGTTCCAGCACGGTCTCGCCCAGATCCGCGATCGCCACACTGGCGCTATCGATGGTGTTGCCGAGCGCCCGTGCCGCGTCGGCGTCCACGCGCAGACCGTTGTTGACGAAATCGGCGACGGCATGCACGTGTTCGGCGGCCGGCCAGTCCGGCAAATAGACCAGTTTCAGGTCGTCGATCTGCGCGAGCGCCTCGAAGCGCCCGGCAAGATTGTTGAACGGCCAATCGCCGAGATCGCCATGAAACACGGCGCGTCCGCCTTCGATTTTTCCGGATTCAAGTCCGCGATCCAGCCACGCGACCGCCGCGGGCGGCATGATGTTTATCGGCCAGAACAATTTTGCCGCCGGCACTTCGGCGTGGTCGACCGTGGCGTACAAATCCAGCGCCGGCCGCGAACCGTCGTCGTGCAACTGCACGCTGCCGCGCAATTGACCGCCGAATCCCGCGCCTTCGAAATCCAGCGCGTCCGTGCCGATACGCCAGCCGCCGTCGCCATGCCACGCAGCGATATCGCCGGCGAATTGCGAAAATTCCAGCGGCTGCCGGAACACGTGCGGCTCGTCCACGCCGAAAACGGTATGCGCCGGCAGATGCAGACTGAAACCATCCGCGTCGCCGAGCAGGCTGCCGCTGACACTGGTCAGGCCCGGCAGCGCGTCCACCGCATGCCAGGCCAGCGCATCGAAATCGGCAGCGACGTCGAGATCCTGGGCGCTGCCGAAGCGCAGGTCCGCGTGGCGCAGCGTGCCGACCGGATCGGCCGTGTACAGCCAGCGCCGCCATGCTGGTGACAAGGCGTCGCTGAGCATGGCCACGCTCGCCGGCGCCGACACGTTCACACCATCCAGACGCAGCGTCCACTGCGGATCGGGCTTCGCCGGATCGCGCGCTTTTTCCAGATGGATGCCCGCCGGCGCGGCGACGACTCCCTGCCGGTCGAGGACGAGATCGGCCACGTCCGCGCTCCAGCCAGAATCGCCGCGCTGCCAGCGCGCGCCGAACGCGATGCGGTCGAAGCCCGTGCGCGGCACGATGCTGCGCTTGTCGTCGAGCGCGATCGGAACCGACGTGGTCAGCACCACGTTCGCCAGATCAGTCTCGATGCGCGCGCGCTGCAGGCGATCGCGCCGCCACCAACCCCAGAACTGCATGCGCCCGGTACCGTGTTCGACCTGCACGCCCTGCCACGCGTAGCCATGCGCGAGGGCCGCAAGATCCAGCTCTGCGCCGCCGAGATACAGTTCGCCATCGTGGGTGGCGCTGTCGTAATCGATGACCGCGTCCACGGCCGAGGGCGTGTCCGCGCAATGCACGCGCGCAAGCACGCGATGCGTGCTGCCGGAATTGACCAGGCGCACTTCGTCGGCGAGCAGCGCAATGGGCTTGGTGCCGTCGGCGCCTTGCACGGTCAAGTGCAAATCGCGCAACACCAGCGCACCCAGCGAGAACAGCAACGAATCCTCGGGTTTGCCGGCCGTCTGATCGCCCGCGTCGATTCCACTCAATTGCCACTGGCCTTGCGCGTCGCGCGCCAGATGCAAATTCAAACCGACGAGTCGGAACTCATTCCACGCCTGGTTGCGGTGCAGCGCCGAGAAAAAATTGATTTTCAACTCGGCCTGCGGAATCGTGCTGCCGGGCGTGTTTGCGTCTGCACCGGCGATGTGCACGCCCTGAAGCACCAACAGCGGGCCGTCGCGTTCCCAGACACCGGTCACGCCGCCCAGCGTCACCGCGCGGTGCAGGCGATCGCTCAGGAAAGAGGCGATACGCTGCGGGTGACTGGCGATCCACGGCAGCGCGATCTGCGCCAAACCGACGCCGAGCGCCAGCACGATGACGACGGCGGCGAACAGCGCCTGCAGCCACAGGCGCGCGCGGCGGACGTGGCGCTTCCACATCACGAACGGCTACAGCAGCACGACATCGTACTGCTCCTGCGCGTAATGCTCCTCGGGCTGGAAGCGGATGGTCTTGCCGATGAACTCCTCGAGTTCGGCCACTGCGGCGGATTCCTCGTCGAGGATGCGCGCGACGACTTTCGGCGCGGCCAGCACCAGCAGTTTCTTGGCCTCGAACTGGCGCACCGCGCGCGTGATCTCGCGAAAGATTTCGTAGGTGACGGTTTCGGCGGTCTTGATGCTGCCACGGCCCTCGCAGGCCGGGCACGGCTCGCACAACTGGCGTTCCAGGCTTTCCACCGTGCGCTTGCGCGTCATCTGCACGAGGCCGAGTTGCGTCATCTCGTACACGGTGGTCTTGGCGTGATCGTGGGCCAGGGATTTTTCCAGCGTGCGCAACACCTGGCGCTTGTGCTCCTCGTCGACCATGTCGATGAAGTCGATGATGATGATGCCGCCGAGATTGCGCAGACGCAGTTGGCGCGCGGCCGCCTGCGCCGCTTCGAGGTTGGTGCGGTACACGGTTTCCTCGAGGTTGCGGTGGCCGAGAAACGCGCCAGTGTTGACGTCGATGGTGGTCATGGCCTCGGTCTGGTCGACGACGAGATAGCCGCCCGACTTCAATGGCACTTGCTTCTTGAGCGCGCGCTGAATCTCGTCCTCGACGCCGTACAGGTCGAAGATCGGGCGCTCGCCGGGATAATGCTCGATGCGTTCGGCGAGCTCCGGCATGAACTGGCCAGCAAAGCGCAGCATGCGCTCGAGCGTCTCGCGCGAATCCACGCGCACTTTTTCCACATCCTTGCGCATCAGGTCGCGCAGCGCACGCAGCGGCAGCGACAAATCCTCGTACACGCGCTCGCCTGCGCGGGCGCGGGCCATCGCTTCCTGCACGGATTGCCACAGTCTGGTCAGGTAGGCCACATCCTCGGCCAGGGCTTCGGCGCCCTGACCTTCCGCATTCGTGCGTACGATATAGCCGTGGCCGGTCTCGATCGCGCGCGCCTGCAGAATTTCCTTCAGGCGCGCGCGCTCGGTTTCGTCTTCGATGCGCACCGACACACCGATCGCCTTGGCCAACGGCAACAGGACGAGATAACGCGACGGCACCGACAGGTTCGTGGTCAGGCGCGCGCCCTTGCTGCCGATCGGGTCCTTGATCACCTGCACGACGATTTCCTGGCCATCGCGGACCAGTTCGCCGATGGGCTGTGCAGGCGGCGGTGGCGGGGCTTCCTGGCCATCGCCTGCGAGCGGTGGCACGCTGCGCAGGATGTCCGAGGCGTGCAGGAAGGCCGCGCGCTCCAATCCGATCTCCACGAACGCCGCCTGCATGCCCGGCATGACCCGGCTGACGCGGCCCTTGTAGATATTGCCGACGTAGCCGCGGCGCAGGGCGCGCTCGATTTGCACTTCCTGCAGCACGCCATTTTCGACCACCGCCGCGCGGGTTTCGCGCGGGGTCACGTTGATAAGGATTTCTTCGGACACGACAACCACTTGGCGATGTTTTCTAAGATTGTTTATAGCCCGGGGAAGCCGGGTTGTCGATGAAAATCCGCGGCTTGCGTCAAACAACCATGCCGAAGCGGCGCAGCAAGTTCACCGTTTCGTGCAACGGCAGTCCCATGACCCCGGAATAACTGCCCGCAAGCCGCACGACGAACGCTTCCGCACGGCCCTGGATCGCATACGCCCCGGCCTTGCCCTGCCATTCGCCGCCGGCGACATAGGCATCGATCCAGCCTGCTTCAAGCCTTGCGAATTCTACCTGCGTGATGCTGAACGCCTGCTCTTCGCGTCCCGCATCCAGGCACCAGACCGCGGACACGACCTCGTGGGTTCGTCCCGACAATTGCCGGAGCATTCGCGCCGCCTGCGTTGCATCGGCCGGCTTGCCGAAGACTTCGCCGTCCAACACCACTTCGGTATCCGCACCGAGCACCATGGCGCCTTTGACGCCAGAGAGCTTCAGCAATCCCGCACCAGCCTTCTCGCGCGCGACGCGACTGACGTAGTCACGCGGCGCCTCGTCCAGCGCACGCACTTCCGGCACATCGATCTCGACCGTGCCGAAACGCACGCCGAGGCGTTCGAGCAATTCGCGGCGGCGCGGGGATTGCGAGGCGAGATAAAGCATGGTTCGTTCAACCACGATGATAGGGATGATTGCCGAGCAGGCTGGCGGCGCGATAAAGCTGCTCGGCAACGACGATTCGCACCAGCGGATGCGGCAGCGTCGCCGGTCCGAGCGACCATTTCTGGTCGACACGATCCAGCAGTGCCGGCGCGAAACCATCTGCGCCACCAATCAGAAATGCGAGATCCTTGCCCTGCATGCGCCAGCGCGCAAGCTGTTGCGCCAATTCCTCGCTCGACCACGGCTTGCCGCGGCCATCCAGCGCCACGACGTGCGCGCCTTTCGGGATCGCCGCAAGCAGCGCCGTGCCTTCCTCGGACATTGCGCGCGCCGGATCGCGCGACTTCGCCGCGACTTCGATCAACTCCAGCGGCAATTCGCGCGACAGGCGCTTGGCGTATTCGGCGTAACCGTTTTGCACCCACGCCGGCATGCGTTCGCCGACGGCGATCAGATGCGCGCGCATGACGCGCGCTCAGGCGGCGATTTGCTCGAACGAAAACTGCGGCGCATTCGTGCGCTCACGCGCGTGCTCGACCGTGATCGCGCAGATGCGACCATGCACATCCAAGTCGAGAGCCGTGTTCTCGTCCAGATCGCGTGTCTGCACGATGCCTTCCGACGTGAACTCGATGTAGAGCGTGTCGGTGTCCTGGAAATACTTGATTTTCATGGCTGAAAATCCCGGTCGAAAAACGCATTGTGCACGGTGACGCCATCATCAAGCAGCACGACACGCAGATAACGCCCGTCGGCTTCCGCAATCATACCCCAACAACGAATGCGACCATCGGCCTGAACACGGCGCGCAACCGGCGCATGCACGACGCGCTCGATCCATTCGTCGAGAATCGCCCGCCTGTCCGGACGGACGCGCGTCTGCTCGAAGTATCGGGTGACGCGCATCCCTTCGCGTCAATCCGCGTTGGCCGCGTCCGGCATGTCGTCGCCCACCGTCCACAAGCGTTCGAGTTGATAGAACTCGCGGATGCGCGGCAGCATCACGTGCACGATGATGTCGCCCAAGTCCACCAGCACCCATTCGGCTTCGCGTTGACCTTCCACGCCGAGCGGCATCATGCCGGCCTTCTTGACGAACCTGACCACTTCATCAGCCAGCGATTTCACGTGCCGCGTCGAGGTGCCGCTGGCGACGAAAAGGATATCCGCAATGGAGGTCTTGCCGCGCACGTCGATCTCGTGCACGTCCTTGGCCTTCAATTCGTCGAGTGCGGCCAGCACCTGCCGGCGCAGGATCTCGACCGGATCGGATTTCGCCGATACGGATTTGACTGGTTTTACAGTTTTGGCTTTTTTCGGCGAAGACTTAGTCGCGACCGATTTTTTCGGAGCCAACTTCATCGATTTCGATTTGGCCGAACTTGATTTAGACGGAGCGGCCTTGGCAGTGGTGCGGGGTTTGCGTGCGGTTTTGGATGCGGTGGCCAAGCGGCGATGTCCTCTTTGGAATACTGGAAATCAGTATAGGCCGATTTTTGCGGCAAACCACTGCCGCGCATGAACCCAATGGCGCGCTACAATAAGCGTCCTTTCTGCCGCGGCCTACGCCATGCCAGACGCCGCTGCTTCCTCCGAATCCATTGCCTTCCGCGATCTCGGCCTCGCCGATGCCTTGCTGCGGGCACTCGCCGAGGTCGGCTACGAGACGCCCTCGCCGATCCAGGCCGCGACGATCCCGCCCTTGCTCGCCGGCCGCGACGTGCTCGGACAGGCACAGACCGGCACCGGCAAGACCGCCGCATTCGCGCTGCCGATCCTGTCGCGTCTGGACTTGTCGAAAACCAAACCGCAGGCGCTGGTGCTGGCGCCGACGCGCGAACTGGCAATCCAGGTCGCCGAGGCGTTCCAGCGCTACGCGATGAAGATGCCGGGCTTTCACGTATTGCCGATCTACGGCGGCCAAAGTTATGGCCCGCAACTTTCCGGATTGAAACGTGGCACGCATGTGGTCGTCGGCACGCCCGGACGCGTGATCGACCATCTCGAACGCGGCTCGCTGGATCTTTCGCAACTGACCACCCTGGTGCTCGACGAAGCCGACGAAATGCTGCGCATGGGTTTCATCGACGATGTCGAAACGGTGCTGAAAAAGACCCCGCCGACGCGGCAGATCGCGTTGTTCTCGGCGACCATGCCGAGCCAGATCAAACGCATTGCGCAAACCTATCTGCGCAATCCGAACGAAATTGCGATCAAGGCCAAAACCACCACCGCCGCGAATATCCGGCAACGCTACTGGTTTGTCAGTGGCGTGCACAAGCTCGACGCGCTCACGCGCATACTCGAAGCCGAACCGTTCGAGGCAATGCTGGTGTTCATGCGCACCAAGCAGGCCACCGAAGAAATCGCGCAGAAGCTGCAGGCGCGCGGATTTGCTGCCGCGGCGATCAATGGCGACATCATCCAGGCACAGCGCGAACGCACCATCGCGCAGCTCAAAGATGGCCAGATCGACATTCTCGTCGCCACCGACGTCGCCGCGCGCGGCCTCGACGTCGAACGCATCAGTCACGTGCTCAACTACGATATCCCGACCGACACCGAAGCCTACGTGCATCGCATCGGGCGTACTGGTAGAGCCGGTCGGTCGGGCGAGGCGATCCTGTTCGTGGCGCCCCGCGAACAACGCCTGTTGCAGGCGATCGAACGCGCGACGCGCCAACCGATCACACAGATGCAGTTGCCCAGCGTCGAAGCGGTCAACGATCGACGCATCACCAAGTTCAAGCAGCGCATTGCCGACGCACTCGCGGGCGATGACCTTGCGCCCTTTCGTCAATTGATCGAGCAATTCGAACAGGAACGCAACGTGCCTGCCGTGGAAATCGCCGCCGCGCTCGCGCGTGTGGTGCAAGGCAAGCAACCGTTGTTGCTGCAATCGGCACAGCGTGAAACGCGGCCGATCGAGAAATCGCGCTCCGAAAAACCAGCGCGGCATGAGCGCGCGCCAACGCATGCACGCGACAGTTCCCCCGATTCGCGCCCGCGTCCGCCGCACGCGCAGCACGATGCGACTTCACGCCCGCGCCGCGACGAGCGCCTGCGCCAACCTGAGGCGGGATTCGAGACCTATCGCATTGCCGTCGGCAACGATCACGGCGTACGCCCGGGCAACATCGTCGGCGCGATCGCCAACGAAGCCGGCATCGACAGCAAGCACATCGGCCGCATCGATATCCGCGACCGGTTCAGTCTGGTCGATCTTCCCGAAGGCATGCCCGAGGAAACGTTCCGGCTGCTGAAGACGGTTCGGGTCGCCGGTCAACGATTGCTCATCAGCCGCGCGGGCGAGTCGCCGGATTCATCGCCCGCATCGGGCAAGCCGCCGCGCAAGCCCCCGTTCAAGCCGACCGCATTCAAGCCAAAGACATGCAAACCCGGCGGATTCGACAAGCCCAAACGTGGGCCGCACAAGCGGACAAAATAACGCGCTACGTTTGATACGGCGCGAGCAAATCGGGATTTGCCAGAAGTGCATCTGGAACCAGCCAGCGCGGATCGCGCCCGGCGGCGAGCAGCGCACGCACGCGGCTGGCGGAAATCTCCAACGGCGTGACCGGCAGATCGAATACTTTGCCGGCAGGCGACATGTGCAATTCGGCCGCCGACGCGGCACGGCGTGGTGCGATTTCGTCGCGCAGTTCCGTAGGCAGGCTCGCATCGTGGCCAGGCCGCGTCATCACGGCGATGTGTGCCAACGCGAACAACTCGCGCCAGCGATGCCAGGTCGGCAATCCGACGAAGGCATCCGCGCCGAGCAGCAGGATCAGCGATTGCCCGGCGCCGAATTCATTGCGCATCTGCCGCAGCGTGTCGACGGTATAAGACGGTTCGCTGCGATCCAGTTCGCGTGTATCCAGTCGCAGGCGATCCTGCCCGGCCAATGCAGCGCGCAGCATCGCCACGCGCTGCGCGGCACTTGCCACCGGCGGGGGCCGGTGCGGCGGAACGTGCGCTGGCATCAATCGTACTTGCGCATTGAGCGCTTCTGCCGCTTCCCACGCCACGCGCAGATGCGCGTTGTGCACCGGATCGAAGGTGCCGCCGAGAATGGCGATGGGTTTCATGCGCCGGGCCCAGTGTGATCGATTTGCGATGTCGCGCTCGTGTCGGCGGGCGTATACGGCAATCCCATCTTTTTCAGTGCTGCCTTGAAGCGCGGGTCGTTGCGCACCGGATCGAACGCCGGCTGCCACACGTTGTCCTGACCGAACATCACGTCCTGGCCGATGCGCTGCAATGCATCCAGCGCGTCATCGCGATCGCCGAGCAGCATCAGCCATTTGATTCGCGCCGGTTCGCTCAGCCGCTGGTGCGTGTCGCGCGCCCCGACGAACAATGCACGCCGTGCCGAAGTGCGCTGCGCCGGATCGGCGACCCCATTGACCAGCAACATGTAGACATCCGGATTCTCGCCGACCAGCGCGGCGCCGGCGCGCAGTTGATCCTTCGCGCCGGGCCAGTCGCGGCGATAAATCGCCACGTCGGCCGCGATGAAATGACCGAGCGCGTAATCCGGATGCGCAGCGATCATGCCTTGCGCCAGGGTTTGCGCAGCATCGAAACGATGCAGCGCAGTCAGCACATTGGTACGGGTCGCGGCGATGATGCCGGACAGCGGGTCCAGCCGCTGCGCGCGATCTATTTCCGCGAGTGCATCCTGCAGCCTTCCTTCGGCGAGCAGGAATTGTCCGTATTGATCGGCGGCTTCGGCATCGCCCGGCGCGATCTTCAACGCGCGCTGGAACACCGCATCAGCTTCTTTCCACTTCCATTGCACGCGGTACATCATCGCCAGCGCCACGTAAGCGGAGGCCGTGTCCGGATCAATCGCCAGCGCGCGGTTTGCTGCGGCTTCGCCGGCCGGAAACGCGGTATCCGGCGGCGCCAGGAAATAATGCGGCAGCAGCATTTGCGCTTCGGCCAAGGCCGCCCAAGCCTGCGCATAATCCGGATCAATGGCGATCGCCTGCTGGAAGTCGGCGACCGCTTCGCGCAAGCCGGGTCCGCGCGCCGCGATCAGCGGCAGGCCGCGCAAGTAGAAATCGTGCGCACGCGGATCGACCGATTTCAGCGAAACCAGCGGTTGATCGCCGCCGCTCAACGACACCTGCAACTTGTCGGCAATCGCCTTGGAGATTTCATCCTCGACCGCAAAAACATTGGTGAGCTTGCGGTCGTACTTTTCCGACCACAAGTGATAGCCATTGTGTGTATCGATCAACTGCGCGGTGATGCGGACCTCGTCGCCCGCGCGTTGCACGCTGCCTTCGAGCACAGTGGCGACATCAAGCGCCTCACCAACTTTGCGCAAATCCTCTTGCTTGCCCTTGAACGCAAACGCCGAGGTGCGCGCCGCGACTTTCAAGGTTGGAATCTGCGCCAGCGCATTGAGGATTTCCTCGGTGATGCCGTCGGAAAAATACTCGTTCTTCGGATCGCCGCTCATGTTGACGAACGGCAGCACGGCGATGGATTTGGCGGTAATCGGTGTCGCGGAAACATCGGCCGGCGTGGTTGCGGAAGAAACCGAAGCCACCCGCGCATAACGCCACAACAAGCCGCCGCCGATGGCCAGCAACAGCGCAAGAATAACGATCTCGGTACTGCTGACTTTCTGCGCGCCGCGCTCGCCGTGATACCAGGCAATTATTAACGTGACGAAAAATCCGATCGCCAGCGCGAGAATCAATAGGCGTTCGAGCGAATCCGGCCAACCGAAACGCTGGGCGACGACATCCAGCACCTGGATCAACGCAAACGCCGCGGCGATATACGCCAGCGCCCATTGCACTAGTTTGCGTTGCTGAAGGCGTTGCAGAAAATCGTTAATGAGTCATCCCCGTCGAGTCGCACTGCCGCGTGCTGTCATGCTCCGTCAAGCTACCCTTTGCGCCAGAACTTCACACCCGGCAATCCGTCGAAATCCGCGTCCTGCGTCCAAACCAGTGCGCCGGCCGCCTGCGCCGTCGCGTAAACGACGCTATTGGCCAGCGGCAGCTTGTGCCGCAGTCCGAGTGCGGCCGCGCGCAGCGCGAGCGCCGCGTCGAGTTCTACGACCGCGCTTTGTCGCATCACCGCCACGTATTGCAGCGCGGCGGATTCGTCGCGTTGCTGGCTGATGCGCTTGAATACTTCCAGCAGCGTGATCGATGGCACCAACAATTCATCGGGATTTTCGATGATCTTGGCGAAGTGCTTGGCGTTCGGGCCATCCGCGAAATACTCCAGCCACGCGGAAGAATCGACCACATTCATACGCGGTCGCGCTCGCGCGGCACCGAGGTGTCGATGCCGCGCAGCGAACCGCGCAGCGATTTGCCGGTGCGCACCGGGATCATCTCGATCCGATCCTCATAGTGGATCATCTGCAACTTGGTGCCGGGCACCAGTCCCATGGCCTTGCGTACCGCTTGTGGAATGACGACCTGGAATTTAGGGGAAACGGTAACCGCTTGCATGAATTACTCCCAGCCGCATATCGATCGACAAATCGTAATACAATTTGTTCATCGATGTCAAAACTCAGGTACTTGCGAATCGTTGCGGCGTTTGAGTACGGCGCGGATGCTCATGGCTTGCCCGCGCAGACTTTCGCGTAGTAAGGATCGATCGTTTTCATTTTCTTGACCACGGCGATGAAGCGCGGCTCGCAGCGGATCGGATTCAGCGCTGGCAGCATCACCGCCCAATCGGCGAGGCCGCCCACTTCGCCAGCGAGGCGCTCAAGATAGCCCAGGGCCAGTTCGCGTTCGCCCAACAACACGAGCACGGCCGCAATGTCGTAACCCTGCAGCACGTTGCCGCTGGCCGGATCGTTCGCGCTGTTGAAGGGCAACGCGGCGTAGCGAATCGACAGTGCTTGCCGGTCGGCGTGGCCGGTTAGCGCGGCGACCAATTCGCGTCCCTGTCCCTCTGCGCTCGGGTTCGTCGCCGCAGCCAGGCGTGCGAGCGCCGATTGCGCACCATCGAAGTCGCGCAATTGCAGATCGGCCATGCCGATGTCGTCAAGGCAATACGGATATGTAGAAGAGAACTCCAGCGTGCGCATGCAAACGACTTTCGCATCGGCATCGCGTCCCAGGGTCCGCAAGGCGAAGGCATGGTTTTCGGCTGTGACAAGCGAGCGCGGATCGAGCGCCGATGCGTGTTCCAGAGTGGCGAGGCCACCGGCAAGATCGCCGCCGCTCGTCAACGTCGAACCACGCCATTGCCACGCGGTTGCGAACGAGGGCCGCAACGCGATGGCACGAACGAAGAGTGCGTCCGCCGTCGCGCGTCGAAATTGTCTTTCCGCAACCATTCCCAGTGCCGCGTAGGGTTCCGGCAGTGAAGGGTCCAACGCCAGCGCCCGCTCGGCGAAATCCGTCGCGCGATCAAGAGCCTCCGCATAGGAAATGCGTTTGGTGTAGTCGCCAATAATCGCATACGCCAAGGCTTCGCCTGCGTACCCTTGCGCGAACTTCGGATCGGTTGCGGTGGCTTGCCCGAACAGGTCGATCGCTTGCCACAGTGCGTCCTCGCGACGACGCTGCCACAACGCGATTCCGCGCAGATACAGGTCGTAGGCTTTCAGATTGCTGGTGCCAACCGAGTTCTTGCTCGCTTTCGGAGCATCGGCGAGTTTCACTTCCAGCGCATCGCCGATGGATTTGGCGATCTCGTCCTGGATCGCGAAGATGTCCCGCAACTTTCGGTCGTAGGTCTGCGACCAGACGTGCAGATCGGTCTGCGCATCGATCAACTGCGCGGTGATGCGCACCTGGTCGCCCTGCTTGCGCACACTGCCTTCGAGCACCATCCGCACGTTCAATGCCTGGGCGATGGCCGGCACTTCCATCGCCTTGCCCTTGAACGAGAACGACGAAGTCCGCGCCGCGACATGCAAGTCTGGCGTGCGCGCCAGCACGTTGAGGATTTCCTCAGCCACGCCCTCGGAGAAGTATTCGTTATCCTTGTCACCGGACATGTTCACGAATGGAAGCACGGCAATGGATTTACGGTCGGCGACGACCGCGGAATTGATTGCTTGCGCCGTCGCAGATGCGTTCCGTGAAAACCGCCACAGTACCCCGCCGCCGACAGCGAGCAGCAACGCGAGGATCAAAAGCTCGGCACCGGTGACGCGCTGTGCGCCACGTTCGCCGTGATACCAGGCAATTATTAACGTGACGAAAAATCCGATCGCCAGCGCGAGAATCAATAGGCGTTCGAGCGAATCCGGCCAACCGAAACGCTGG
>Ga0207654_10000048_pt1 | contig 89566 bp, 69 predicted proteins | sample KBSC64metaG_FD_184355 | JGI IMG/M metagenome (GOLD analysis project Ga0207654, IMG submission 184355) | Corn rhizosphere microbial communities from Kellogg Biological Station, Michigan, USA - KBS C6-4 metaG (SPAdes) (version 2) | ecosystem: Host-associated > Plants > Roots > Rhizosphere > Soil... | reverse complement strand
GCAGCTCTATGAGATCAAGGTGAGCGATGGTTGGTGCTGCCCGGTGCTGTTGGCGTGCTGACGCTTGCGGGTGCTGTGGCGGGGTGGATTCCGGCGCGGCGGGCAGCTTCGATCAAGCCGGTCCAGGCGTTGCGAGTGGACTAACGAAGGGTGTTCAGTTCCGAACAGAAACTGCGAATTCCGGACAGGGGACCAAGGACTGCCTTAGCCGTAAATTGATTGTTTTGAGGCAAACAGAACGGCGACTGTCGTGCACTGATCAGGGCTGGAACTCCAGATTTCTGGTCAGGAAGTGAACGTATGCTGGCTGACTTGCGCGATGCGGTGCGGCAACTGAGGAAGGCTCCGGGATTCTCGGCGACGGTTGTAATTACGCTGGCGCTTGGAATCGGGGCTACCACGGCGATCTTTACGCTGGTGCACCAGGTGATGTTGAAGTCGCTGCCGGTGTCCAAACCTGACGAACTGTGGCGGTTTGGCGACAAGCTTCGCTGCTGCAACTGGGGCGGGTATACGCAGGGGTTCGACGGCAACTATTCTCTGTTCTCGTGGGAGATGTACAAGAATTTCCGCGAGCACACGCCGGAGTTTGCTGACCTGGCGGCGCTGCAGGCGGGGAATGCTCAGCTGGGAGTGCGGCGAGCGGGATCACCGGCGGCGGTCCAGACGTTCAACGGGCAGGAGGTTTCGGGCAACTTCTTCCGGACGCTGGGTGTGCAGCCGTGGGTGGGAAGGCTGATGACGGACGCCGACGACCAGATTGGCGCTGCGCCGGTAGCGGTGATGAGCTATCGGACATGGGAGATGCGATACGGTTCGGACCCATCCGTGGTGGGAGCCAGCTTCCAGATCAACGGACATGCGTTCACGGTGATCGGGGTGGCGCCGCCGGGATTCTACGGAGCGAAACTGGCGGGGAATGGAATGCCGGATTTCTGGATGCCGATTACGGCAGAGGATGTTCTGGCGGGACCCGTCTCGCGGATCAAGCAACCGAACTTGAACTTCCTTGATCTGCTGGGGCGGGTTAAGCCAGGAGTTCCGCCGACGGCACTGGAGGCGAAGCTGCGCGTGGAGCTGCATGACTGGCTCGCAAGCCATGTGGCTGATATGGAGCCGGTGGAGAAACAGCTTTGGCAGAAGCAGACGCTCCATCTGGCTCCGGGCGGAGCCGGAGTGTCGGCGATGCGCGAGCAATATGAAGACGGTTTGAAGCTGTTGCTGATCGCGGCGGGATGCGTGCTGCTGGTGGCTTGCGGGAACCTTGCGAACCTGATGCTGGCGCGGGGATTGAAAAACCGGACGCAGACTTCGGTTCGTGTAGCCATGGGAGCTACGCGGATTCGGCTGGTGCGCAGGGCACTGGTGGAGAGTGTGCTGCTGGCGGTGATCGGCGGGGCGTTTGGAGTAGGAGTGGCGTATGGCGGGACGCGGCTGATTCTGCATCTCGCGTTTCAGATCGGTGGGCCCAATAACTATGTGCCGGTGAATGCCGATCCGTCATGGACGGTGCTGCTGTTTACGCTGGGGCTTTCGGTTGTTACGGGAGTGATCTTCGGAACGGCTCCGGCGTGGATGACCTCGCATGCGGACCCGGTGGAGGCGCTGCGGGGAGCCAATCGATCGGTTGGAGGAGGACGCGCTTGGGCGCAGAAGGGGCTGGTGGTTGCGCAGGCGGCGATGTCGCTGGTCCTGCTATCGGCAGCGGCTCTGCTCATTCAGAGCTTGCGCAATCTGGAGCATCAGGATTTTGGCTTCGAGACGCATGGGCGCTACATCGCATGGATCAATCCGACGCTGGGCAACTACAAGCCCGAGCAGATGGAGCAGGTTTTCCGACGCGTTGATGAAGGGTTGATGAAGGTTCCGGGAGTGAGGATGGTGGCGCCAGCGCTGTATGCGCCGATGACGGGCGATAGCTGGAACTCGGGAGTTCGGATCCAGGGAAGGCCGGAGCCGGGACCAAAAGAGAATACGAGCGCCGGATGGTCGCGTGTGATGCCGGGGTTCTTCGATGCGATCGGCGCGAAGATGGTGATGGGGCGAGCGCTGAACGAAGATGATACCGCCGCGACGCGGGTGGTTGCGGTGGTGAACGAAGCGTTTGTGAAGAGATTTTTCAAGGAGCAGAATCCGATCGGACAGCACTTCGGATTCGGGCGGATCAAGAACGCGGGCATGTACGAGATTGTGGGTGTGGTCAGAGACATCCGGTACATGACCTACGACTACAAGGAGCCAGTAGCGCCGATGGCGTGGGTGTCGGAGTTGCAGACGCCTCACTTCGACGATCCAAAGGACGCGGAAGGCGAGAAGTACTCGCACTTTTTGTACAACATCGTGATCTGGGCGCCGGGAGATCCTCCGGGGATGGAGGAGAAGGTGCGCAAGGCGCTCGCGAGTGTGGATCCGAATCTGGTGCTGTATGGCGTTGACCCGTACAAGGATGTAGTGAGCGCCGATTTTCAGCAGGAGAACATGATTGCGACGCTCACTTCTCTCTTTGGACTGCTGGGGTTGGTGCTGGCGGCCGTGGGGCTATATGGCGTAATGACGTATACGGTGGAGCAGAGGACGAACGAGATCGGGTTGAGGATGGCGCTCGGGGCGGATCGGAAGGATGTGGTCTCGATGGTTTTGCTGGGCGCGTTCTGGCAGATAGGGATTGGACTGGGGATCGGGATTCCGCTGGCGATCGTGGCAGGGAAGCTCATGAAGGATCAGCTGTTCGGAGTGCAGCCTTGGAATCCGGTGATGCTGCTGAGTGCGGCGGGTATGCTGGCGGCTGCGGCGATGGTGGCTTCGCTGGTGCCGGTGCGGAGGGCGGTGGGTGTCGAGCCGATGGTGGCTTTGCGGAATGAGTAGGGTCGTGTGCGTTCGGTTAAATGGGTTTGTTCCCGCTCATCGCAAGAGCCGAGATGAATGATTGCATGACAGCGTCGGCTCCTTCGGCTGAGTAGACTGGTTGCTGCTAAACGACCGTATAGCTCGGGAGAAGGAGCCGAGCATGATGATTATAGGCTGCGATTTTCATCCCAGTTTCCAGCAGATAGCGTATGTGGACCAGGAGACCGGGGAGTGCGGGGAACGACGGCTGAACCATCGCGAAGAAGCGGTGGGGTTTTACGGTGAATTGGCAGGCAAGCAGGTGATTGTGGGCTTGGAAGCGACGGGGAACGATCGTTGGTTTCGCAAGCTGTTGAGCGAAGCTGGTCATCAGTTGCTGGTGGGAGATGCGAGCGCGATTCATGCCTCAGCTCCTCGGGAGCAGCGGACCGATAAGCGGGATGCGAGGCATATGTTGCGGTTGCTGGTAGAGAACCGATTTCCAGTCGTGTGGCAGCCGACGGCCGACAACGAGGAGCAGCGCCAGCTGCTGCTGCATCGTTGCCGTCTGGTACGGATGCGAACGCGGATAAAGAACCAGCTGGATTCGATCGCCAAGAGCGAGGGTCTGACGGAAACGCGGAGTTGGTCGAGCAAGCGTCGGCGGCAGATCGAGGGATTACCGCTGAGGGGCTGGTATGCGGAGCGTCGGGCCGGTCTTCTCCTCCTGCTGGATGCGCTGGAGTTGCAGATCAAGCCGTTGAACATGGCGGTCGAGTCAGCGGCGGAGCAAAATCAGCAAGCAAGGCTTTTGATGACGCATCCGGGTGTGGGGCCGATCGTATCGCTGGCCTATGTGCTGGTGCTGGGAGACTGGCGGCGGTTTCCGCGCGGTGAGCAGGTGGGCAGTTATCTTGGGCTGATTCCGTCGGAGTCTTCCAGTGGCAAGCATCAGCAGCGCATGGGCCACATTACCAAGCAGGGCAATACGCTGCTTCGCTGGCTTCTGGTGGAGGCGGCGGTGAAGGCCCAGCGGCATGATGCGGGTTGGCATCGGCAGTATCTTCGCTTGTCGGTGCAGAAGCATCACGGCGTAGCCAAGGTGGCGATCGCTCACAAGTTGGCAGTGAGGTTGTATTGGATGTTGCGCTCCGGGCAGGACTATGGACAGATCATGGAGCGCGGTTCGCATGCGCGGCAGTCCGAGTGCCCCGTTGGTCGCAGTAAAGGACCGGTTGAATGATTGGACGCCTCGCCTCTCTCCGCAAGCAGAGAGTTTGAACAGGAAATCATGGTGCAGTACCGGACCGAATACATGGTCGGTGGAGCCTGAAGGTTGCCATCGAAAGTGATTCAATCAACGCGCGAGCTTGGGTCGTTTAGCAATGCAAGACAGTCTTTCCAAACTATGGAATGAAGCTCAGCAAAAACTCCTGAGCTTCATTCCCAGATCGATTGTCGAAGTGGTCGGGACGGCGTCAAGGGTCAAGATGAACACCAAATTACGGCGCCCTTGACACCGTCCCGACCACAACGGGAGATCCTGCGCCTTTCTCCCTTGACAGAAGTAGAGGCTGTCATACACGGGGCACAGATCTTTTGTTCAGGCAATTGGTTGATCCGACCTTGGCGTATGAAACAAAACCGCGCCAAGGATGGGGCACCCAAACTGACTTCAAGCGCTGACATCTCTCCCAGGTCCCCAAGTGCGAGGGACCTGGGGCACCCGCAGCTCGCATATCTATTCTGAGAAGTTGCAGAGGCTGGTGACGTAGGCGGCTGAGCCGTCGCGGAGCCAACCGTCGAGTTGGGCAGGTTCTTTAAGCTGCTGTCCCCGCATGCGAGGGACGACGACATAGTCGCAATTCATCTGCGAGAGAGCGGTCATGTCGACCCAAAGTTTTTCAAATTGAGTGATGGGGAAAATATCTTCCTGGCCTTCTCCCCAGCGCTTCTTTACATCCTTGATGGTGATGTAGGTGGGTACGCGTGAAGACATGGCACGTACGGAGTGAGCGACTTTGCGCTCGTCGGCGAGGTCCCCTCTGGTGAGGCCGAAGACGTGCAGGAGCGCGTCGATCGATAGCCAGCACGTATTCGAGTTGTAGTAGGAGAGGCGGAACTCCGTGTCTTCAGACGGCAGCGCGAGGCCTTCGACCAGGCGTAAGCGACCGTCGACACTGGCGAGACCGCCGCCACGGTCTTCGATGCGGCGGGTCATGACTTCAACAGTCATCGTGGATCCAGTGGAGATATGACGACCGAGAATAAGCGGATCGAGATCGGCGCCGACAGTATCGACATTGTGGACCATAACGTACCGGAGATTTGGCCGCGCTTCGAGCAGGCTGCGGAGTACGCCGTTACGGAAAATGTTTGGCACTTCGTACCAGTGGCCGACCGGGTGAAGGCACTGGAGAGGAAGGTTGCCGGTGTAGTCGCTTCCTTCTCCGCATTGTTGCGCCCACGAGATGAGAGCTGCGCGAGAGCTGTCACGAACTTTCTGCGCCTGGGCATCAAGAATCTGCTGCGGCACGGATTCCCACGCGAATCGGAGGTCACGGATCATGGGGATCATGCGAAGACCGACGCTGCGGCTGGGCGAAAGATATAGAGGGCCTTCGTAGCCGTAATTGGACTCGAGACGGAGGAGTTTGTCCGTGGGATCGTGGGTGAGATAGCTGGTAGTGATGATGTGCGGAACAGGTGCGCCGTAGCTGCGGCTGGTTCGCCGGCTCTTTGCGAGATGTACTTCCAAGAAGGTGCGATGCTTCCCAGCAATGCGGGAAAAGGGACTGAGGCCTTTGACTACGCCGGCGCCGTGGGTCCACCGGGACCCAGCGCCTCCAGCGAGAGTAAGGACAGCGACAGAGCCTGATGCTAGAGCCTCTTCGCCGAGCTTTCGAAGTCGTTCGTCTACATCGCGAGTGGCGTCGAAGACCTGTTCATGGGAAACATCTTCTATTGTGACGGAGGCGGGAAGGCGGTTTTGGGCGAGGCCGATCTGGCCGGTACGGAGTTCCGTCTGAATTCGCTCGTGCTGGATGGGGTCGAAGCCGTATTGCGCCAGAAGTGACTGGAGAGTGTCGGCTCGGTCGTTGCCGTTCTGCGCGTGGGGCAGAAGCCGGTTGAGAAATGTGCGGGTTCGCTCCTGGGATCCGGCGGCTGCGTGACAGCGGAAGCTGAAGCGCTCCAGGTCAGATCGTTCACTCGCAGACAGGAGGCGCTGTTCCTTTCGCAAGATCGCAGGGAGCATGAGGTTGTAATAACCATCGGGAAGAACGGCTGAATCGACGGCAAGAAGTTCGGCGAAAGTGCCGTTTTCGTTAATTGAGAAATCGTAGACGACAGGCTGCATGGCAAAAGGCACGCCGCCCGAGAGTCGATCGCTGACTTCTCGCATGATCTGGCCAAGCGCATCCTGGGCTTGAGTTTTGCGGGCTGGATCGAAGATGAATCCCATGCCGCCGCCGGACATGCCGCCGAGCATCCAGAATCCCCAGAAAGCGTCGCCGAATCTGGCCCGGACTTCGCGGATGAGCGTTTCCGTATAGAGATTGCTGGCCCAAGGGATGATACTTTGAAGCGGACCGTCGAAGTTGCGTTGCGTGGCGTTGCCGATGCTTGCGACGTCGCCAGTGCGAAGATCGGCAATGATCTCGTCGAGGATCTGGCCGGCTTGTTTGCGAGCGATCCATTCCTTGTCGGAACGGAGGAGATAGCGCTCCGTGACCATCTCGAGGATGGGGCCCACGTCCTGGGCCATGCCGCCGTGGACGAGCACAAGACTGTCCTGAAGATGCTGGCGGGTTTTGGGCGTTACTTCGTCGGCGGCGAGGATGCGATGGTTTGGAAGAAGACGGCCGCGGCTGATGCCGAATTCAGTATCGCCTTCGGACGCACGAACACCCTCGATCAGCTTGATGCCGGGCCATACGCCGCCCGAATCCTGCCAGCCACCGCCGGAGCCACCAAGCCATTCGCCCAGGATGGCACGCGCAGCGACGAGCCGACGTTCTGGTTCAGAAAGGGGGCCGGTTAAAGATGCGGCTTGACCAGTAGCTCGCATGCAGACGGCTATGAGGGAGGCAAGAAGGTTTGTGGAAACAGCAAGTCGCGAGCCTTTTGGGATGTTGTTGACGTGGCTGACTATTTCGAGGCCTAGGCCATCCCGCTGGGTGAGCTGGCGGAGGAGGTCGGTGAGCGGCTGATCGGAACCTTCGAGACCCGCCGGCACGATGCCAGATGCGATCACAGCTGCCTTGAGAAGACCTAGATAATCGCGCCCGAAATCGAACATCTCCTGGAGTTCGCGAATTTCGACGCTGGCATCTAGGTCGACACTCACGAGCCGAATGATGGGACGATCGATAACGCGAAGATACGCTTCCACGGGAGGCTTTGGAGCCTGAGTGCCATGGAGGGCGAGATTGATGGAGACGTTGAGGACTCGAGCCTGCTCGGGGAGGTCCATGCCGAGGAAAAAGATATCGCTCCATCCACTGTGGCTCAGGTCCATGCGAACGGGCGTGGCCTCATGCAGGATAGGAGCCGGTGTGCCGGGGCTTGACGGCAGAAGTTCGCGGCGAAGACGCAGTGAATAGTCGGACGGGTGCCCTGTACGAAACATCCACTGATTGCCGCGGACAGAACGGACGCTGCGGCGAACCTGATCGGCAAGTGTCTGGAAGGCCAGGCCGCGATAAGCAGAGGCAAGTGCGCTGGAGATGCCATCGCTTATGCCGTGAGTAGATTGAGCGGCGAGGAAAATACTGATGGCTTCCTCATAGCGCCGATTGAGAAGACGTTCGACTCCGGCGTACGGGATAAGCGACTTGGAGTTTCCGCTTTCGGACCGCAGAGGTAAGTGAAAGCGATGAATCGCGTAGAGAAAAAACAGTGCGCGCACCCTGTCGTACAGGTTGTCGCTGGTATGGCGGCGAGTTTCGAGATCGGAGGCTTCAGCTTTCAGCTCCGGGGTAGACGCGTGAGAACAGAAGCTGTCGAGAGAGCGGTTGCGAATTTCGGGATCAGTCGCAGTGATGATGGCCCAGAGCTCACTCACACGCTGCTCCCTTCTGACAGTTCGCGGGAAGAGAGCACCTGAATGATCTCGGTGAGGACTTTATCCCGATCACGACCGCTGACGGCGAGCGCAAGCTGCGCGGAGAAGAGACCGTACTTAACGCCGACATCGAATCGCTGGCCTTTATGAATCATCGCAAGGTATTGCTCGCGCCGGGCGAGAATTGCGAGCGCAGAGGAGAGGCTGGGTTGTTTTTGCGAGGAGTCGGCAAGAAGTTCGGAAAGAATATCGAAGATCGCGGGCGTAAGGACGTGCATGCCATAGAAGCAGAGATATTGGCCGCTTCGAAGGCCTGGGACGATGAGCCGCTGTTCTGCTTCAGTTGGCGTTGGTTTCTCGAGGACGGTGTCGATGCGGTAAAGGCCGGACTTACCCGGAACAGGCTGGCCGCCAACTGTACCAAAGTACGGGAGAAGATTCTCGCGCGTGATTTGAACGTTGGAAATGGAGCAGCCAGCGGAACTGGCCGCATCGACCAACTGCCGCGCACATCCGTTGGAATCAGATCCTACGTAGATGTGGTCGCCCACGAAGTGAAGGAACGGCTCGTTTCCGACGAATTCGCGAGCACTGAAGACGGCATGCGCGTAGCCTCTTGGGTCGCGCTGCGGGATGAAAGAAAGGCGAACAGAATCTTCAGCGACGAGCTTGGAGTATGGCTCTTCATCTCCCGGTGAGACAACGATGCATATATCGTTGATGCCTGCGCGAGAAGCTTCGCGGACGACAAGGCTGAGAACCGAGCGCTCGAGACCCTGCTGGTCGATGAGCAATTGCATCGGCAGGGTACGCTGACCTGGGCCTGCTGCAGTGATGACTGCTTTGCGGATTTGCATAGGAGACTCGCCAAGATGATCCTATCGCAGCGAGCACGGTCTCCAGGAATGGTTGAAGCGCTCCATGATCATGTGGCGGGCTTAAGAGAGCCGAGCAATGTTGGTATCAACTCCGCAACTGTGGGATGAATATGAACTGCGTGCGTAAGGGTTGTGTACGGCTGATCGGCATACATGGTAGAGAGGATGCAATGAACGGCCTCGTCTCCGCCGACACCGAAGATGGTGGCACCGAGAATGCGCTTCGTTTTGGAATCCACGATGGCTTTCATGAAACCGAAGGTCTCGCCCTTTTCGATGGCACGGGCGACGGAGCGCATGGGACGCGTGGCGATGAGGAGTTCGCGACCGGTGCCGCGGGCTTCTTCTTCGGTCATGCCTACCTGGGCGAGAGGTGGATCGCTGTAGGTGGCCCGGACCGGGATTCTGTCTGTGACGCGGCGCGAAGCACCGTCGAGGAAGTTATCTGCGACGATCTCGAAGTCGTTGTAGGCAGTATGGGTGAATGCGCCACGGCGATTGCAGTCGCCCAGAGCCCAGATGTGAGGAACATTCGTGCGGAGTTCGTCATCGACGGGAATGAAGCCTTGGGGATCGGTGTTCACCCCTGCTGCATCGAGTCCGAGATCCCCGGTGTTCGGAACTCGTCCCATGGCGAGAAGAACGTGAGAGCCGCGAACCTCGGGCTCGTCCGATTTGCAGGTCACGTGAACGCAGACGCCATCCGGGATCGGAGAGAAAGAAATGCATTCGGAGTTAAGGCGGATGCGAATGCCCTCCTGCTCGAGGAGCTCACCCATCAGTTTTGACGCCTCGGCATCTTCTCGATGGACGAGTGCTGATTTCATCTCGACGAGAGTTACCTCACTGCCAAGGCGACGGAAGATCTGAGCAAACTCAACCCCGATTGCGCCTCCGCCAACAACGATCAGATGGCGCGGAAGTTCGGTGAGCTGGAGGAGAGTGGAGTTAGTGAAGTAGCTGATTTGCTGCAGGCCGGGAAGAGCTGGAGCGGCGGCGCGACCGCCGACGTTGATGAAGATCTGGCCGGCACGCAAGATCTGCTCACCCACCTGCACTTCGTGCGCCGAGATGAATTTTGCCTGTCCATAAATAACTGTGCAGCCTTTCGCGCTATCGAGCATGCGGCGAAGGCTGTCTCGCGAGTTCTGCACGATCTGGTCGTTGCGGGCCTTGATCTCTGCGAGGGAAATGGAGATGTTGCCATCGAGGTGTACGCCAAACTTTCCAGCTTCGCGGGCCATATGAGCCACCTTCGCACAAGCAACCATGGCCTTAGTCGGTGTACAGCCAGTGTTGACGCACGTGCCGCCCAGGACCTTGCGTTCGACGAGCGCAACCTTTTTGCCAGAGCCGGCGAGGCGGACGGCAAGGAACGGGCCTGCCTGCCCGGAACCGATAACGATGGCGTCGAAATCTACAGTCATTTTTCTCCCAAATATGTGGAAAAAGGGACGCGGTCCCTCAAAGTGTTGCTTCTTGAGTATTGCTTATGCGGAGGCTTTCAAGATGAGGATGGCTCCGATGATAGCGACTGCGTCTTCAAGGACGGCGGCCGGCAGATCCTTTCCAAAGATTTTCGCCAGGGCGGAACGTGATGCTGCTCCTCCGAGAGTACCGATTACGGCACCGATCGCTCCACCGATGATGCCCAGAGCAAGTGAGCCGCGCGAAATGCCGATTGCCGCGCCGGAAATTGAGCCGGAAACAATGCGAAAGGCAAATGAAGGGGGCATTTTCCGACTAGGCGTTGACGGGAGCTTGTCAACGACAAGTTCGCCGACAGCCGCTATGCTCAAAACCCATGGAGTCCATGAATAGCCGAAGAAGGCAAGCCAGCCGGAATTCAGATGGATCCAACCAAGCCGGGCTGCCCAACTGACAACGGCGGGAGCGGTCATCGAGCGGAGACCGGCGATGATGCCGATCATGATGCCGAGGAGCAGGATTGCCATCCGAACCTCCAAAGACGGGTCCCTCATCATCAGCGCTAGGGGGAAGAAGAGTCAATCGCGGTAAGAGCTTGTCGAGATGGAATCCTGGTCAGCAGGAAGGCTGCTGACCAGGGAGTGGATGCGACTAGAAGGTTACCGCTTGTTGAAGCGGCAGTTCCCGTGAGGATGCGCCAACGCGAACGACGTATTGGCCGGGAACCAATTTCCAGGAGTCTGAAGCTTCGTCGAAGATCTGAAAGCGTTCGCGGCCGACGGGAACTGATACCTGCTTCGACTCGCCGGGGGCAAGATTGACTTTGGTCCAGCCGATGAGGCGATTCGGCGGCTCGCCAGCGGCGTCTGGAAGAGAAGCGTAGACCTGAGCGATCTCGCTTCCCGTTCGCTTGCCGGTGTTCTTCAGCGTGAAAGAGACTTCGGTGGATTCGCCGGGTGTGACCTTGAGGCCGGAGTAGGCGTATGTCGTGTAGGAGAGTCCGAAGCCGAAGGGGAAGAGCACGGGTTTTTTCTCGGCGTCGTACCACTTGTAGCCGACTTTGAGACCTTCATCGTAGTTGACGTCGAAGGGCGGAGCGATGCCCATCATCATGCCGATTGGGCCGGGTGCTCCGGGAAGTCTCGGCACGACGTGGGTTGCATCGGCTTTCGGCGGATCGACGTGAGTGGGATGCGGCAAGTCGGTTTCGCTCTTCGGGAAGGTGATGGGGAGCTTGCCCGAGGGATTCACGTCTCCGAAGAGAATGTTGGCGATTGCTTCAGAGCCGCGGATGCCGGGATACCATGCTTCGATGACGGCCGAGACTTTGTCGAGCCATGGCATGAGGACGGCGCCACCGGATTCTATAACGACGATGGTGTGAGGGTTGGCTGCCGCAACGGCCTCGATGAGGGCGTCCTGTTTGTCGGGAAGAGAAAGATTCTTCAGGTCCATCCCTTCGGACTCATGTTGGATGGCGAAGACGATTGCAACTTGCGAGGACTTTGCGAGCGCTGCGGCTGCAGCGGGGTCAGTGCCAGGATCAAATTTGACGGTTGCGTGTGCAGCTTTTGCTTCGATGCCTTTAAGCGGCACGGAGCGATGGTAGACAGGCAAGAGGAAGAAGGCGAGGGGGTTTCGGGCGATCTCAGGCGGAGGCGGAACGGCATTGCCGCCAGCCGGCGAGACCTGCGAGGAGCCACCACCGGACAGGACGCCTGCATCGGCATGACCACCGATCACCGCGATCGACTTGATCGATGCAGCACTCAGCGGAAGCTGATTGCTGGAGTTCTTAAGAAGGACGATGCCGTGTTCTTCGGTCTTCTGGGCGACTTCGAAGCCTTTAGCGACGTCTGGAGAATCTTGTTGCGGGGGATCGTCGAAGATGCCGGAGTCGAATTCGGTGCGAAGGATCCGGTGAACCATATCGTTGAGGCGGTCCATGGAGACTTCGCCTGATTCAACGGCTTTCTTGAGCGGCGCGCCGAAGGAGTCGTTGCCGGGCATTTCCATGTCGAGGCCGGCCTTGGCGGCGTTGACGGTGCTCTGTGTGCCGCCCCAATCGGAGACTACGAAGCCTTTGAAACCGAACTGTTTCTTAAGAACGTCGGTGAGGGTATAGGGGTTTTCGCAGGCGTATGTCCCATTGATGCGGTTGTAGGAGCACATGAAGGCACCAGCGTCGGAGTCGCGCAACGCGATCTGGAAGGCGAGGAGATCGCTCTCCTGCATGGCGCGCTTGCTGATGATGGAGTTAGCCACTATGCGTCCGGCATCCTGATCATTGACGGCGTAGTGCTTGAGGTCGGTGATGAGGTGAAGAGCCTTCTCGGCCTTCAATTCTTGGCCGGCGAGCGTGCCGGCGAGGAGCGGATCCTCACCCTTGTATTCGAAGGTGCGGCCATTGCGCGGCTCGCGAATCAAGTTGATGCCGGAACCAAGAGAAATGTTGAAGCCAAGGGCGCGAACCTCATGCCCGATCATGGTGCCAATTTCGAAGGAGAGGGCAGGATCCCATGCTGCGGCCATGGCCTCATCGGACGGGAGCGCGGTGGCGTACCGGCCTTTTGAACCGGCCATGGAGACGCCTTGATTTGAGTCGGTCATTTGTAGATCCGGAACGCCCAGGCGAGGTATGCCGGGGATGAATCCGAGAACGGCGATCGCGCGGGTGAGCGGGCCAGATTCGGGGGCCCCTCCCATCACCACCCCCCAGCCTGGACCATGCAAGAGCTGGATCTTCTCATCCAGAGTCATCTCGTTTATGACCATGTCGGCACGGGCGTCGGGAGAAAGGGATTTGTCGGACCATGCGTAATGCTTCGATGCCGACATGCCCGGAAACTGGGCACGTGCGAAGGCGGACACGAAAATTGCAGTAAGAAGCGCGAGAGCGCAGGCAATGCGTTTGGTCATGGACTGAAGTACCTTTCTGCGATCGTCGGAGAGAGTAGCACATGCAGTCGCGGTCGAGTGTGATTTCGGTCCCCAAATGGAGTGAATTAAGCGATCCAGCGGTTGGTGCTGTGCGCGGAAGGTGTGGGTCAGGCTGACGAGAAGCAGGGCGCGGGATCTATGATGTTTCGCGACCGTCCGGAGGGAGAAAGGCATGTCGGTGAACGAGCGTGTGCGGGAATCTGCTGGTCGTGGCGAAATCGTGATCGAGCGGCGGTCGTTGCTCAAGGGAGTGGCCGGGGTTCTTGGCGGAGCAACGGCGGTCTCGGCAATTCCTTCGTTGGCAGTGGCAGAGACGAAAAAGACGGTTGAGAAGGTGACGGGCGAGAGGCCACTGGTTGCATCATCGAAGGATGCGATTGCGACGACGAGTGCCGGCAAAGCTGCGGGCTATGTGCGCAACGGGATCTACACATTCAAGGGAATTCCGTATGGCGACACTGCCGAAGGTGCCAATCGCTTCATGCCTCCGATGAAGCCGAAGGAATGGACCGGGGTGAGGAGTTCGCGGCAGTTCGGGCATGTTGCGCCGCAGAGTCCGCGTGCGGGATGGGCGAACGACGAAGAGGCGTTCATGTTCTCGTGGGATGACGGCATCCAGGGAGAAGATTGCCTAAGGGTGAATGTGTGGACGCCCGGACTGGGCGACGGGAAGAAGCGTCCTGTAATGGTCTGGCTCCATGGAGGCGGATTCACCGCGGGATCGGGCCAGGAATTGCGCTCGTATGACGGCGAGAATCTGGCGCGGCGCGGCGATGTGGTGGTGGTGACGCTGAATCATCGGCTGAACATTCTTGGGTATTTGAACCTGGCGGGGTACGGCGAGAAGTATGCTCACTCGGCGAATGTGGGAATGCTGGACATTGTGGCGGCGCTCGAATGGGTGCGGGACAACATTGCAGGGTTTGGCGGTGATCCCGGAACGGTGACGATCTTCGGGCAGTCTGGCGGCGGCGGGAAAGTGAGTGCGCTGATGGGCATGCCAGGTGCCAAAGGGCTGTTCCATCGCGCGATTGTTGAAAGCGGATCGATGCTGAAGGTGGGCACGCAAGAGCGGTCGCGCAAGCTCGCAGAGCTGATTGTGGCGGAGCTTGGGCTCAGTGCGGCTAGCATTGACAAGTTGCAGACCATGCCGTATGCGCAGTTGCTTGAGGCAAGCACGACGGTGATGCGGAAGAATAATCCGCGACCGGCGGGAGGGGTTCCGAATTTCCGTCGCATGGCCGACATGCTGGGGTTTGCTCCAGTGGTAGATGAGCAGTTGCTTCCGGCGCACCCGTTCGATCCGACGGCTTCTGAGATCTCGGCGGACGTGCCGATGATTGTAGGCACGACACTGAACGAATTTGTTTCAGCCATCAATCATCCGGAATATGAGGAGATGACGGATGAGGAGATGGTGCAGAAGGTGGAGACAATGTTCCCGGGTAAGTCGGCGGATATTGTCGTGGCCTTCAAGCAGAGAACGCCGCACGCCAAGCCGTTCGATATCTGGTCGCATATCGCTGCATCGACAGTGCGGGAGAATGCGATCAAACAATGCAAGGCGAAAGCGGCGTTAGGGAGGGCTCCGGCATATCTCTACTGGTTTACGTGGCAGACTCCGATTCTGGATGGGCGGCCAAGGGCGTTTCACTGTGCAGAGATTGCCTTTGCCTTCGATAACGTCGAGCGGTGCGAGAACATGACGGGCGGAGGTGCAGATGCGCGGGCGCTTGCTGCAAAAGTGAGCGACGCGTGGATACACTTTGCGCGGACGGGAGACCCGAGTCATCCGGGGATTCCGAAGTGGACTCCGTTTTCAGCGGAGACGGTGCCGACGATGGTCTTCGACAACAAGACGGAGCTGGTGAATAATCCCGATGCGGGAGAGCAGAAGAGTATTGCGGAGGCGTAATCCGCCTTCATGCGTCACCAGCTTCCAGCTTGATTCTGAGTTGCTCCAGGTCGCGGTGGATGGCCTTCTTCATCGTGAGGAAGACTGGCGCAAGAAGCAGGTACCGCAATCTCAACTTGAAACATGCGGCGCAGAAGACACGGCTGCCGCCACGCTCAGGCTCGACCCGAAATCGCCATTCGGCAGATTTGAAATAGCGGGCATTTCCGATATTGCTGGTTAGCTGGATAGTGCAGCCGCGGACGGGATCAATATCGGTGATGCGGTAGGACATCCTGCCCCATTCGCCATCATGGGAATCGCCTCGCGGATGAGCGAAGGTATCGAATTCGAAGCCCACTCCGGGTGGAGTGCTGGAGGACGTTTCCGTGCGCGAGACTCCGCGGTCCCACGCGGCGACGTTCGATACATCGCCGAGATAGGCCCATACTTCTTCCGGGGATCGGCGAATGTGGACGGAAGATTCGAGTCGCATGGGATATCTGACGTCTGGGTAGCTGGGGAAATTGTTGAGATATTCCTCTTAATCGGGCGGAGTGGTCGGCGCAGCTTACAATGGAGCCTGTTCCCGGGTTGATTCGACTCTGTTTTTGTTTCCTGTCGCAAGGAGGTTTCTCCATGAAGAAGTTGATTGTGTGTGCCGTTATGGTTTTGATGTCGATGCCGCTACTTGCAGCGAATGACGAGCGCGAAGCGGACCGTGTGAAGGAAGCGGGAACCGTTCTAAAGGAAATTCTGAATATTCCGGACGACATTCCCCAGGACCTTCTGAACAAGGCGGAATGCGTTGTGATTCTTCCGTCGGTGAAGAAGGGAGCATTCGGAATCGGGGGGAGCTATGGACGGGGAGTGATGGTATGCCGGGGCGGTGCGCACTTCACAGGCAGGTGGGGTGCGCCTGCGATGTACGCGCTTGAAGGTGTCAGCATCGGCTTTCAACTTGGCGGCCAGGCTACGGATTTCGTCCTACTGGTAATGAACCAGAAGGGCGCAGAGTCACTGCTCACCAGCAAGGTGAAGCTGGGAGCGGATGCTTCGGCTGCGGCTGGTCCCAAGGGACGGACAGCCGAGGGCGCCACGGACATCGTGATGAATGCGGAGATTTTGTCCTACTCGCGCAATAAGGGTTTGTTCGCCGGGGTGTCGCTGGAGGGTTCGACTCTGCGTTCAGATGGCGGCGCAAACGAGAATCTCTACGGGAGAAAACTATCAGCGAAAGACATCATTCGCGGCGGCAAGGTCGGCGTCCCCGCCAGCGCGCGCGAACTGGATTCCCTGTTGAACAGCAAGTCGCCGGTGAACAGATCGGATCCGCGATCGCTGAAGTAATTCCGTATCAGCCGCCGAGTAATGCAAGGTCCAGCGAAGCGAGTTGTGTTTGATCGCCGATGACATCGATCTCGGCGATCTTTCCTTCTGCGAAGCGGAAGCGAATGACACGGAAGAGATGTCCTCGTGGAGCGATGACGAGACCGACAGCGCCATTGATGAGAGCGGGGCGCGCTGCTCTTGCACCTTGAGCGGTCTTGATGGCGTGACGCGCCCAGAACTCTGAGCCACGGACTTCCGTGGGCAGAGCCGGGGTTGCGGAGGCCGCGTCAGTACGGACGACGAGATTCGGGTCCAGCACGGAGACCAGGGCGTTGAAATCACCCACACGCAATGCTGCCAGGAATGCATCCACAACCCTTCTTTGTTCCGAGAGTGCGGGAGCGGGAACGGAGCCGCCGCGAACACGCTTGCGCGCACGGCTTGCAAGCTGGCGCGCAGCGACAGGGGAGCGGCCGATGATGGAGGCGATCTCTTCGAAAGAGAGATCGAACATATCGTGAAGGACGAAAGCCAGACGTTCAGCGGGTGCAAGGCGTTCGAGAACCACCATAACTGCCAATCCGACGGAGTCCGCGAGGAGAGCCTCCTGTTCGGGATTGGGGCTGGTGGGAAATTTGGCGGGTTGGCCAGGTAGCTGTTCATCCAACTCGTCTTCGCGACGCGAATTGCGGGCACGGAGCATATCAAGGCAAACGCGGGCGACCACGGTGGTGAGCCATCCGCCAAGATTGTCGATCGAGTCGGCCTCGCTGCGGCTGAGACGGAGCCAGGATTCTTGCACAGCATCCTCTGCTTCGCTGAGCGAGCCGAGGATGCGATAGGCGACAGCGCGCAGGTGGTCACGGTTTTGTTCGAAGCGTTCAGCCAGAAACTGCGATTCGGTCATCAGTCACATTCCTTCGGCGGAGGTCGTCAAGAGATTGACGACGGAACTGGGATCTGTGTGACAGGGCGGAGGAGGAATTTCCGATGCTGGTTGGATTGTTGATGGTGGTCGCGGTTGTTGCTGGCATTCTGACTGCGCGGGCAGAAGGCGAAAGCAAACCGAAAGAGCGATCGGAATGGGCGCGGACGATTGCGTACTGCGTATTCACGATTGCTGTTGCTTCTGAGATGGTTGCCGGCGGGATATGGGATCTTCTGCGCATTGAGTTTGTGCGTGTGTCCCTGGCGAGGCTCGGATACCCGCTCTACCTTTTGTATATCCTCGGGCCGCCGAAGATCGTTTGTGCAATCGCGTTGTTGCTGCCGCGTTTTTTGCGACTCAAGGAGTGGGCTTATGCAGGCGCCGTAATCAATTATCTGGGAGCGGCAGCTTCTCTGTGGTTTACGGGAAGACCAACGGGCGAGTGGATTGCGCCGCTCGTGTTTGCGGCTTTGACGATCGGTTCATGGGCGTTGCGTCCGCAGAATAGAAAGCTTGTGGCGGTCGAATCCTCCACGAAGGTGCGGGTGATTGCATGGTGGGTTCCCGTCGTGATAACTGCGGCAATGGCGGCGGTTGCATTGCTGACATTGCCGCCAGGCGCGCCGCCGCGATAGGTGAAAATCCTGCTTTGTCTGAGACGTTGCTTTCCGGGTCTGTCACACTTCCTCACCTCGGTTCGTCATGGTGATGAATGTACGAAAGCCAAATGAGTGAGAAGGAGTAAAGAGATGCAACCCAGAATGAATCATCCAGCCATGATTGTTCCCGGAGCGATGGAAGCACTGCAGGCGGTCGGCAAATTAGCAGAATGCTGCGGCTTGTCGGCAGAGATCAGGCAAATTGTCCACCTGCGCGCCAGCCAGATCAATGGATGTAGCGTGTGCGTCGACATGGATTGGCACGGGCAGAAGAAGAGCGGAGGGATCGACGAAAAGACGTTTGCAGTGGCGGCGTGGCGGGATGCGCCATACTTTACGGATGCTGAACGAGCTGCGCTGGCGCTTACGGAAGCAGTGACTCGATTGAGCGATCGCGAAGATCCTGTTCCGGATACGATTTGGGACGAGGCGGCGCGACACTTCGATGAAAAGCAGCTGTCGGCTTTGCTGCTGTCCATCACAACTACGAATATGTGGAATCGGCTGAATGTGGCCACGAAGCAGGTCGCAGGCGCTTGGCTGAAATCGCCGCAGGCGCGGGAGATCGTGGAACGAGCGCTAGCTGCGAAGTGAAGTGTGAATCCTAGGTCTCCAGAGCGGCAGACCTGGGGCACCTCGTTTTTGAATCGATCGGGTTCTTCGTTCCCACCCTAAACTGGCTTTACGGCCAATTTAGAATGGGCACCCACAGTGTCGACCGCGTAGAGTTCAGGGGCGTTAATGCCCCTGAACTCTACGGAACTATCACCGATGCTTGATGAACTTGCCGGTTTGCAGTTCGCGCATGGCGGTCTGCAGTTCGGCTTGGGTGTTCATCACGATTGGGCCGTACCACGCGACAGGTTCTTCGAGCGGTTTGCCTGAGACGAGCAGGAAGCGGATACCTTCCGGGCCAGCCTGAACCGCGATTTCGTCGCCTCGGTCGAAGAGGACGAGCGAATGATTCTTCGCGTCGTACTTTACCGGTGCGTTTGGATCAACGGCCGACTCGGTGAGCACGGCTTGAGGATCTGATGCATCGCGAAACGCTCCGCTGCCCGCGAAGACGTAGGCGAAGGCATTGCGCGTGACGTCGACCTTGATGCGGCGCAGCTTGTTCGGCGGCACCGAGATGTCGACGTAATTGGGATCAGCCGCTACTCCTTCAACAGGACCGCGCTTGCCCCAGAACTCGCCTACGATGATGCGAGCTTTGGTGCCGTCGTCCTCAGTGACCTCGGGGATTTGCGCACTGGGGATGTCCTGATACCGCGGATCGGTCATCTTCAACGAAGCGGGCAGGTTGGCCCAGAGCTGGAATCCGTGCATGCGGCCGTTGTCGTCGCCTTTTGGCATCTCCTGGTGGAGGATGCCACTTCCGGCAGTCATCCACTGGACGTCGCCTGCGGTCATGCGGCCTTTGTTGCCGAGCGAATCGCCGTGTGCGACTTCACCAGCCAAAACGTAGGTGATGGTCTCAATGCCGCGATGCGGGTGCCACGGAAATCCGGCAATGTAGTCGCGCGGGTTCTCGTTCCGGAAGTCGTCGAAGAGCAGGAACGGATCGAATTCCTTGGTTTTGCCGAAACCGAAGGCGCGCTGTAGCTTGACGCCTGCTCCCTCAATGGTGGATTTGGTTTCGAGAATGTCTTTGACGGCACGAAGCGACATGGTGGACCTCCGACTGACTGGTTCTTAGCGTACAGGTTATAGATGCGCGAGGAAGATATTCGTTGCAACAAGTAATTGAGTGGACAGTGGGCAGTGAACAGTGGACGGTGCACAGCGGTGGATTCGGATCGGCGATCGGAGAGAAACGACCGATCCGGCAAAGGAAAACGGCACGGAGGTCCGTGCCGTAGATCATTGCTGACAACTGATCACTTATGACTGATCACCGTACTTATGCCTTGATGAACTGGGCTTCGATGATGATGTTCACATCATCGCCTACGAGGATTCCGCCGGTTTCGAGAGCTGCGTTCCAGCTGAGGCCGTAATCTTTGCGATTGATTTTCGTTGTGGCGGAGAGGCCGATGCGGGTGTTGCCCCAGGGATCTTTGCCGGGCGCGGAGGGGCCGTCGACGACGAAGACCTGCTGGCGGGTCTGGCCGTGAATGGTGAGGTCGCCTGTGACGTTGTAGCCACCGTCGCCGTTGGGCTGGACTTTGCTGGACCGGAAGGTCATGGTCCCGAATTGGGCGGCGTCGAAGAAGTCGGCGCTCTTGAGGTGGGCGTCGCGCTGGGCATCTCCGGTAGAGATGGAGTTTATGTCGATGGAAGCTTCGATGGTGGAGAGGGTTTTGTCCGTGGCGTGCTCGGTGAGGGTTCCGGAGAGGCCATTGAAGCTGCCTTTCACGTTAGAGATCATCATGTGCTTGACCTTGAACTCAGCGTGGGAGTGAGCGGGGTCGAGTTTCCAGGTGGTGATAGCTGCGGGATTTGAGGTGGTAGTTGCCATGGGGTGGCTCCTTTCAGAAGTCTTGGATGCGCGAAGGAGATAGTTGTTGCAACAAATAGTTCAGGGATCAGGGTTCAGTGAACAGTGAACAGTGAACAGGGAACAGAGAACAGGGTTCAGGGATCAGGCCGAGATTATTGGTGGCACTTTTCGCAATTAATAGAAAACAATGTACTTATGGCCTCGTAATAGAAACCAAAGGATTTTCGCTTGGAATTTGCGGTTGAGGCCTCACTCACTCTCTCTTCCTTTTCCTGCTTCAAGCCGAAGTTGTTTCTGCCTCTTTTTCGGTACTTAATAGAGAACACAATGGTTACGGCTGACAATTGCTCGTTCCTGTAGCAATCTCCTCACCCGATCAAGAGTTATGACCGGAAGTTTTCGGATTTAAGGGGCTGAAGGGTGACGTCTTTTCCAGCGATCTGCAAAAACCCCTCTGGGCGGAGATTGCGAAATCCCAGGTCTCCAGAATCGGGAGACCTGGGGCACCCGGCTCTCTCTCTCTCTCTCTGCTTCAAGCCGAGTTATTTGTTCCCTCTTTTTCTGTACTTAATAGAGAACAAAACGCTTACGGCTGACAATTGCATGTTCCCGGCATCGATCTAACCACTCGGTTGAGAGCTATGCTCATCGGCCCGGAATTTTCGTGATTCAAGGGGCTGAAATGTTATCTCAGTTCCGATGCTTGGAGAGGGCTGAGCTTTGACTCCGATTATGCGCTTTTGAAGCGAAATAGGATGCAAAGGGACTCGGGAAAGAGACATTCATCGAGGGAACGTCCCGGACGCGGGGTTCGGCGTCCGGGGTTCTGTTGCGCGATTGCGCAAAGCGGGTTCAGCGGGGAAGCGGTTGAGTCCCAGTGATGGTGAGCGGAGCAGAGACGTTGACGGACCCTAACGCACCATCCGGCTGGGAGCTACCGAGGGAAAGCTTGTAGTCCCCGGGAGTCACGGCACGGGTCCCCTTGTCATCGACCTGGGAAAGGGTGCGGGAATCGAGGTGGAAGGTTATCTGCTTGGATTCACCTGGGTTGAGGTGGAGGCGCTGAAATCCGGCGAGAGCGTGCTTTGGCGCCATCGAGGATTGCGGCGGGACAAGGTAGAGCTCTGAAACTTCGTCTCCGGCGAGAGAGCCGGTGTTCTTCACGTTGGCTTCGACGGAGAGGGAGTCGCCCGCTTTAAGGTTTTTGGTCGAGAGTTTCAGACCCGAGTAAGCGAACGTGGTGTAGCTCAGGCCGTCGCCAAAGGCGTAGAGCGGCTTGCCTTTGAAGTAGCGGTAGGTGCGGTTGGCCATGGAGTAGTCGTCGAAGGCGGGGAGCTGGTCGACTCCTGTATAGAAGGTGACGGGGAGGCGGCCGGCGGGATTGTTTTTGCCGCTAAGGGTTTCGGCGATCGCCTGGCCGCCAGACTGGCCGGGGTACCAGGCTTCGAGGAGAGCGCGGGCATTCCCCTGCGCCCAGTTCATGGCAAGAGCGCTTCCGTTGAGAAGGACGACGGTGACGGGTTTGCCGGTTTTCGCAACGGCTTCGAGGAGTTGCTGCTGCACGTCGGGAAGATCGATGTCGGTGCGGTCGCCGCCGGAGAAGCCCTTGGCGTCGACTTTCATCTCCTCACCTTCGAGGCGCGCGGTGAGTCCGACGAAGGCGATGACGGCGTCGGCTTTGGATGCGGCTTCGACGGCTTGCTTCTGAAGGAGCTCTGGTGAGGGAGTCCATTCAAAGGAGAGGCCTGCGCCGGTAATGCGCGCGGACTGGACGTACTCGATGCGGAGCTCGTGGGGGCGCGTGTCAGAGAAGGGGATGGCGAAGTGCTGGACGGCCCCGTAGTTGCGGCCGGAGGGCGGGAGTTTGGTGGCGGTGGGTGTGGGCGGAGCGGCGGGCTCGAGCTGCTTGCCATCGAGGTAGACGGCGAATTTCAGCTTGTCCTGACAGGGGTAGCAGATGGGCAGACGGAATTGGAAGTTGAGGGTTTCGGCTACGGGAGCGCGGAGAGCTCCAACCCAGCGGACGGCGAACGCCTGCTTGGAGGTGTCAGAGGGTTCGACAGGATTGGCGAAGGCCCAGTCAAAGTCGATTTCCTTGTCGATGCGGACCATCGCGGGGGCGCCGTCGAAGCCGGGTTTGGAGAAGTACTGGCCTTCCAGTCCATCAACCGTCGAGTCGGTGGCGGCGCGAAGCATGGTGCGGGGAACGGGAAGGTCGCCGTTGGCGATGTAGGTTGCGCCTTGCGCGTAGAGAACGTGGTCGTGACCGAATTCCGACTCTATGCCATCGATGGGAAGTATCGGGTGAAGTGGGATGGCGTTGTAGTTGCCCTCAAGCGCCACGCGTGAACCTGCGAGCGGGCCGACAACCGCGATGGTCTGGTGCTTTGCGGGATCGAGCGGGAGGAAGTGGTTTTCGTTCTTCAGGAGGACCATGGATTCGCGAGCGGCGCGAAGTGCGAGGGCTGCGTGCTCGGGAGAGTTCACGACAGCCATCTGGATGTTGGAGAACGGAACCTGCTGCGGCGGATCGAACATGCCGAGCTTCATGCGCGCGGTGAAGAGTCGTTTGAGCGAGACGTCGAGCTGGGCTTCAGTGAGCAGGCCTTTATGAACGGCGTCGGTGAGAGCGCGGTATTCGGTTCCGCAATCGGTGTCGGTTCCGGCGAGGATGCCGGCGGCTGATCCGGCGGGAGCGTCGGGCGAGTAGTGATGTCCGTAGGACTCGTAGAAGTCGCCAATCGCACCGCAGTCTGAGGTGACAAAGCCGTTGAAGTGCCAGTCGCCGCGAAGGATGTCGCCGAGGAGAACCTTGTTGGCGCAAGCGGGAACTTTATCGACGGCGTTATACGAGCACATGATGGAGTCGGCTTTGCCCTCGACGATGGTAGCGCGGAAAGCGGGAAGGTAGGTGTCCCAGAGATCGTGTGCAGTGGGATCGACGTTGGCCTTATGGCGGGTGGACTCGGGTCCGCTATGGACGGCGTAGTGCTTGGGGGTGGCGATGGCGCGGAAGTATTTCGGATCCGAGCTGGAGTCGGTGCCCTGGATGCCTTCGACGAAGGCGGTGCCAAGGCGAGCTGTGAGGAAGGGATCTTCGCCGTAGGTTTCCTGACCGCGGCCCCAGCGCGGATCGCGGAAGATGTTGATGTTCGGCGACCAGATGGTGAGGCCGAAGTAGCGATCGTGATTGTTGTGCGCGATGGCGTCGTTGTATTTGGCGCGGGCTTCCGTGGAGACGACTTCGCCGATTGAGTGGATAAGCGGGGTGTCCCATGTAGCTGCGTTGCCGATCGCTTGCGGAAAGAGAGTCGCGAATCCAGAACGAGCTACTCCGTGGAGGCCTTCATTCCACCAGTTGTAAGCGGGGATATCGAGGCGTGGGATGGCGGGGGCGCGATCGATGAGCTGCTCGACTTTCTCTTCGAGTGAGAGCCGGCTAACGAGATCGTCCACTCGTTTCTCGATGGGCAGCGACGAATTACGAAAGGGCATCGCAGCCGCGGCTTTGATCTGCTCTTCAGTCGGGGGCGGGGTTGGTACCTGTGCGGACTGTTGCGCGAGCGTCAGGAGCGGTGACAGCAAGGCGGCCACAAGAAGAGCTGAATGCATGGACATGAGGAACATTTCTCCACGAGCATGTTAAAGCAGGATGCTGATCCAGTCGGTGAGATCGCTTTCAGGGAATGACCGCTTCCGCTTCGATTTCGAGCTGAACATCGTCGCGGAAGAGGGACTGTACGCCAGCAAGAGTGCTTGCGGGCGGGTGTTTCGTATCGATAACCCTGTCGCGAGCCGATCGGATTGCGAGGAGCTTCTCGTGAGTAAGACCGACGACATAATAGTTGAGTTTGACGAGATCGGTGGGTTTAGCTCCGGCTGCGGACAAAGCTGACTGGATATTCGAGAAGGCCTGCTGAGCCTGTTCATCGAAGTTGCTGCTGATTTTGCCGTCTTTATCCATGCCGACCTGACCGGATATGAAGATGAGCTTGCCGCGATTCACGATCACGACATGTGTGTAGCCGCTGGGCTTGCTCAGGTCAGAGGGATTCTTGAATTCCACTTGCTGCGAATCGGCAGGAACCGTGAAAAGCATGGCGAGGAGCACAAAAGTTGAGAGCAGGCGCATGGCGGTGTAATTCCCCGTGAGCATGGTAAGAGGTAAACGACTGCGCGCGCAAAGAAGTGAGGGGGAGGAGGACGAAGCGTTACTGCCGGCACGGTCTCCCACGGTTGCCGCGGATGGCTGCTGGGGGGAAAGCTGGGAAAGCGTCTACGGAAAAGTAGTGTTTGTAGATAGTCCCGGCGGCCGATGGAAGTGCCGGGATGAGCACAAGCTGGGGATGAGCGTTGTTCATTATCGGACGCTGATTGCGGGTATCGGACATCATTGTCGATCGGGCATCGCCGCGGTCGCGGAAAGTTCAAGATTCGAAGGGTGAACAGCTCGATCGCGTTTGGAACGCGAACTGCTGAAAAGAGTCAGATGCGCTTCTCTTGAGCGAAGGTTTTTGGAGGATTGGAAATGGCGAATCTCCTGTACGACTTGCGGTATGCCATCCGACAGCTGCGCAACACACCCGGGATGGCATTGCTGGCAATTTTGACGCTGGCTCTGGGAGTAGGCGCGAATACGGCAATCTTCACGGTGATCGATAGTGTGCTGCTGCGCCCCCTGCCATACACGCATTCAGACCGGCTGGTGTTTATAGGGCCGGGTGGAGATAAGCCAAGTTTTGGATCTACATCCTGGCTCAACTTCAAGGATGTGCAGGCGCAGTCCAAGTTGATGGAGAGCGTCGCCGGCTACGCGGAGGATGTGAGCGTACTGCAGACGAAGGAAACATCGGTGAGCGTGGTGGCTCCGCGTGTGACTCCAAATTTGTTCACAATGCTGGGAGCCCGGCCGTTGCTTGGCAGAACGTTTTCGGATCTGGAAGGGGAGCCAGGCGGTCCGCAGGCAGTTTTGTTGTCAGAAGGGCTGTGGCGGGAGACATTCCACTCCGATTCGAACATTGTGGGCCAGATAGTGAGGATCGGTGGGAAGCCGGAGATGGTCGTGGGCGTGATGCCTCGGAGTTTCCGTTTTCCGGACAACATGGGCGCAGACCTGCTGAAAGGCGTGTGGCTGCCAATCCAGCCGACGCCGGAGATGCTGAAGGACCGTGGATACCATTTCTTCAATGTTGTGGGTGTAAGGAAGCCAGGTGTGACGGAAAACCAGTTGCAACAGGAGGTGAGCGCAATTGCGGCGCGTCTGCCTCATGAGCACGAGCCTGTAACATTCCGCGCCGATCCGTACCAGGAAGTCTTGACGGGTCCCGTGCGCCCTGTGCTGATTGCTTTGTTTGCGGCCCTGGGCCTGGTGCTCCTGATCGCATGCGCGAACGTTTCGAACTTGCTGATAGCGCGGGCAATTGGAAGGCAGCAGGAGTTCGCAGTCCGAGCGGCCCTCGGGGCGGCCCGTTCCCGGCTGATCGGACAGATGCTATCGGAGGGATTACTGCTGAGCATTCTGGGCTGCGGCGTCGGTGCAGGGCTCGCGGAACTTGCAATGATGGGAATCCGCAAGCTCCCGGACGGAACGATCCCGCTGGCGGATTCCATCGGCATTCGTTGGATGGTTCTGGTTGTGCTGGCGGCGATTGCTGCGCTGACGACAGTGTTGTCGTCTCTGCTGCCCGCTCTGCTTGTGGCAAAAGCGAATCCGCAGGGCGCTCTTCAGGCCGCTTCGCGCGGAGTCGGATCAAAATCCGCAGGTGGCAGGCTGAGCGCGTGGCTGGTTGCCGGAGAGGTGGCGCTATCGACGTTGCTGCTCGTGGGAACAGGACTCCTGTTCCGAACGCTGTGGAATCTGGAGCAGTCGCGGCTCGGGTTTGAGACGGCGCATCTGACGACGTTCATGGCGATGCCTGCGGACGCAGCAGGCTTTTCCGGGATGGCCGTTTCGGAGGATACGCAAAACGCGCCTGCGTCAGTTGCGACAATTACCTATCAGCCGGTTCTGGAGAGGATGGCGCGGCTTCCTGGAGTGGAGAGCGCAGCAATGGCAACTTCGCCGCCTCTTTCGGGAATGGACTTGCATTCGAGCTTCGAGATTCTTGGCCAGCCAACGGATCGCTCTCATCAACCCCAGGCGCGAGTTTCCGCTGTCAGCGGCGATTACGCGCGGACCCTGGGAACGCCGATTGTGCGCGGCCGCATGGTCGCCGACTCAGATGCGGTAACGACGCCTTTTGTGGCGGTTGTGAATGAAACCCTCGCAAAGAAGTATTTCGCCGGCAAAGATCCGCTTGGCAAGCAAATCAATCTTGGCGGAAAAGATACCGGAATGCTGAAGCCCTATACCATCGTCGGTGTTCTGGCCGACCAGGTGGACTCAAATGTAGGTGGGTCGATTCAGCCGCTGGTTTTGCTGCCGCAACAGCAAGTGCCGACGACCTCGCTGTTCTACCAGGCACTGCTGAAGACGGTTGTGACGTTCGTGGTGAAAGCGCGGGGGAATATTCCCGTGGCGCAGCAGATGCGAACTGTATTTCATCAGCTGGCGCCGGGATTCGCGCTCGAAAATTTCCAGACTATGCAGGAGGCGGTGGACAAAAACACCTTCAGCCAGAGACTCGGGCTTTATCTGGTGGGATCCTTCGCCGGACTTGCGATCGCCATGGTGATTGCAGGTTTATACGGCGTACTTTCGCAATTGGTGAGTTACAGAAGGCGCGAGATCGGTGTCCGGATGGCCCTGGGGGCTACCCGTGCGAGTGTCGCGAAGCTTGTACTTCGGCAAGGGTCGATGCTCATCTCGATAGGGATAGCGGGAGGACTGCTGCTCGCGTTTGCGTCGGGACGGCTTATCAAAGGCTTCCTCTATGAAGTGAAGCCGCTCGACGCAAGCACGTACGTTGCAGTCGCTTTGGTGCTGGCGGCAATCGGGTTGGTGGCAGCTTTGATTCCCGCGCGGAGAGCCGCTTCGATTCAGCCCATGCAGGCATTGAGGGATGAGTGATAGGAAATCTAACTACCTACGTGTCGGAGAGCGGCGAAAAGTGAGCTGCAGGCAACCTTCTTCGCAAGGCGCAAACCTGAACTGGCCGATCAGACCGTGCATCCAAAGACAAATATGGCGTTGGTAAAATCGGGCAATGGTTTGTGAAGGCTGGGAAGGTCTCACCGTTGACGGAAAGTTCCCACTGCTTGAATGGCTAGGCGGCTGGGGCAACCGCTGTGTGTTTCTCACGGTTGGGCAGGCAACGCATACGGCCGATATCAAGCTGGTCGAGGCAGTCGGCGGGGATGCGGATATCAACGTATCCAGATGGGAGGCGGCAAAAGGCTTTCCACATCCATGCCTGCTGCAGTACATGGAGACAGGGCGGTACCGGATCCGCGATATCGATGTTGATTATGTTGTTACCGAGAAAGCGGACACTTTTCTTTCCGGGATGATTCCGCAAAGAGCACTTTCTGCCGAGCAGATGCGAGAGATTCTTGGTCCGGTGATAGACGCGCTTGCGTTCCTGCATCAATCGGGCTTCGTTCATGGGAGCGTCAAACCCTCCAGTATCGTGCTCATCAATACGCAGTGGAAACTCTCTCCAGATGAGATGGCGCGTGCGGGCGAGCCATTTCGTTTGACCCGCGAACTGGACACGTACGATGCCCCAGAGCGAGCCGCGGACACGTTGACGGCGGCGGCAGACATGTGGTCGCTGGGGATGATTCTGGTAGAGGCTTGTTCCCAGAGAACACCAGTGTGGGACCGGAATGCAGTGGGCGATCTGGGTGTGCCCGATTGGTTGCCGGAGCCGTTCCGGGAGATCGCGAAGCGTTGCCTTCGGTGGGATCCTCAGGCGCGAATCTCAGCGGCTGAGGCGCGGGAGTTGTTGGCGCAAATTCCGGTCGCGGCCAGAACGGAACCCGCTCCCGAGATCAAAGAGCTTCCGGTCACGGAGCCGAAAGCCCCGCCACTCGCCGCAGTTTCAACGCTCGCAGAGCGGGTTGCCGAAGTTCGGTCCGCGGGAGAGGACAAGCCGGTTCCCCAAGTCACACAGACCCAGGAACGGTATCCTGCGCCGAGTGAACGAAGGATTGAGCCGGAAGTACCGGAACTTACGCCGAGATCTCGGTTGTTCAGCAATCTTGATGAAGAGGAGCAATCCAGCAGCAGGGGACCGCTGCTTTTTGTCCTTCTCGCGCTGCTTGCGATCGGCGCTGTGCTTGGTGTGCGATACCGTGATCGGCTCATGCCTCTTCTACACAAGCCGAGCACGCAAGCGGCAAGCCAGACAAAGGAGCCCACGGTTCAGGCTTCAGTTCCTACCCCCGCTGGGCCAACATCTGCTCAAAGCCAGACACAAGCGACAGCTGCGCCGAGTGAGAATGCAGGCACCGGCATCAGTAACCCGCAGAATCCGCCGGCACAATCGGAAGACAAGTCTCAGACGGCGACAGAGAAGCCTGATTCATCGGTGAAGGAATCTCCAGGGGAGGCGCAGAGCGCAGCTCCGGAGACAAAGACGATCAAGCCGAAAGAGAGTGCTCCCGAAGAAGACATGCCGGAAAAAGCAGCTCGCGCTCCACGGGTAATGAATGCCAGAGGTGCCGTTGCCAGTCGCTCAGTTCCAAATGTAGCTCCGGGAGCACGAGAGAGCATGCGGCGGCCGGTACAGGTTGATGTGCGCGTGATGGTCGATGACACGGGAAGAGTTACGAGCGCTCAGTGCGTGACTCAGAGATCGGGTAATTACTTCGCCAGAATCTCGCAACAGGCCGCACAGTCCTGGAGGTTCAAACCGCCCGTAAGTAACGGCGAGGCGAGAGCGAGTCAGTGGATGCTGCTGTTTCAGTTCAGCAGGAGCCGGACGGATGTGATCGCAACCGAACTGCGCTGAACTCTCCTGAGCAGTGCTGCAAAACCATTCGACGGTCGGAGAGGTGCAGGATGAGGGCGTAAGCTCGTCTCCTCCCCCAATCGCTACTTCATTTCAGGGCTAAATGGGACCGCGAGATGATCATGGTGCTACACAGGAGAAGTTTGTTGCCTCGTTGGTGTCACCAGAGCCCGAGTACTTAGCAGCCTTGGGATAGGCGCAGAGTGGCCGCGTCATGACGACTTTAGGTGCGCCGTTCTCGCCCTGGCCGTATTTTGTGGCGGTGACGTTCTCCTCGGGGGCACCCTTTTCGACCCAGCTCACGAGCGAATCGAAGAGGCCGTATGAAGGATCTTTGGCGGTCTGCAGTCCGAACTGGCCGAAGAAACTGGCGCCCGGCCCTCCGGCACAATGCTCGACTCCGGGAACCATGTACAGGCGAAGGAATGAGTCGGTGTCGCTCATCTTGTGCTGGACGCTTTTGTAGTAGTCGATGGTGTTCCATGGGGAGATGGCCTGGTCGTTCCAGCCGTGATAGAGGACGAGCTTTCCTCCGTGGGCTGAAAACTTGCTCAGGTCAGGATCGGTCGCATCCAGATCGGCCGATTCTCTTTCGCGCGACTGGCGCAGAGATGCTTCGGGGTCAGCGGTGAGCGCATTCCACTTGGGATCGCCAGTGACGATGTAGCGGAAGTAGTTGTCGATGTAATGCAGGCCGGAGGCGCTGGTGGGATCCTGGCCGATGACCCACTCGCGCCAACCCATCTCGTCGCCAGGAGTGAAGCCGGGGAAGGCGATCTTGCCGGATCTGTCGCGCACCCCGCTGTAAATCGACTTCAGGGTTGCGAGTTGAGGCGGCGTGAGACAGTCCATTGCCTCTTCGCCTTTGCAGAGCAGGGCTTGGGGATCGAAATGACACTTGGAAGGATCGTTAATGATGCCGTCTTTGACGCCGTCAATGGCGTCGCAGGCGGCGAGGGAAGCTTTCTGAATGGCCGGAAGCTTGAGGTCGGAAAAGTAGGCGCGCGGATCGGATTGACGTGTCTGGATGACCATTACCCCAGCGCCCAGCATGCTGGACCATGCATTGGCGGGAGCGCCAGCGAGGATGCCATCGTAATCGGCTGGAAAACGTTGAGCTTCCATCAGGGCTTCGCGGCCGCCATCTGAGCAGGAGTCGAAGTAAGCCTTGTTTTCACGTTTGCCATAGTACGAGGAGATGATTTCACCGGCACGAAGGCGGGTAAGGTGAACAGCACGCCAGCCGAAGTCTTTCACTTTCTCGGGATGCTTGTAGGCCCAGGTAGCGTCGGTAGCGTTGCCCTGATGCCCGGCGTCGGATCCTGCAACCGCAAAGTTGCGCTTCAGATATGCGGAAAGTTCATCGTATCCAATGGTGCCCGCGAAGCCGCCGTTGCCTGCGCCCAGCAGGCGCCCGTTCCAATTCTGCGAAGGGAGCCAGACTTCGAAATGTATTGCCGAGTCGGCGGTCGGGCGCAGGACGCCCATGACACGGCAGAACGCCGGAAGTCCGGTGAAAGAGGGTCGGGAATCCATGATCGTCAACCGGCCGGGAGTGATGGACTCGGCGAGGGTAATCGTGGTGTTTTCGAGCTTGAGGGACTTGAGCGAACGGCAATCGGCAGCGTGGAGGGCTGCGCAGGCGGAAAGGATGAGAATGATCGGGCAGACTCGGGCGAAACGATTCAAGCGACCCCCTGGAGCACGGAGAAGTTATCGAGTGGATTAGACCAGATGAGCGCGATGGGTTGCCAGGGGTGTTCCATGGATCAGCAACTCAAGAGGGGGAGGGGGCTATTTGTGACAGCCGGCATCAGGGCGGGATGCAGAGCGGGAAAATGCGGGTAGACTTTCGGCAATGATCTCGAGGCGTTTTTGGTTTGTGGCAAGACTGTCGGCTCTTGTTGCCGTCGCTTGTGCGTGTGTCGATGCAGTGCCTCCGCAGCAGGTTCCGCAGGTGAATCGCTCGCATCCTTTCGGGCCGGACCAATGCGGGCCCGCGGATCCCTCGTACATCAAGACAGCGAATGAGACGGGAGGGGTGCCTCTGTTTCTGCAGCGCAATGAGGCTGGGAAAGCGATGCAGTTGATGCGGGAGTCGGCACGGGAGAACGTATCGACGGTGTTGTGGGCGTCGGCAAAGCTGGCGGGCAGTGCGCAAAGGTTTGAGATTCCGGTGGATTCGGTAACGGAGCGGATCACGTTTACGTTTTCGGTAGATACGAAGGGAACGAAGCTGGCGCTGCGGCAACCGGGTGGGCAGGAGGTTGTCGCCGGAACTCCGGGTGTTGAGGATACGGAGCTGAACTGCGGGCGCTTGATTACAGTAGTGAAGCCGAGGGCAGGCAAGTGGCTGGCGGACGTGAGCGGAAGCGGAACGTTCTGGCTCGAGGCGCAGGCGCAGAGCGACATCTATTTCATCAAGGCTGAATTTGTGGAGGTGGGCGGACGGCCCGGGCACGAAGGCCTGTTTCGGATTCAAGGACAGCCGATTGCGGGAAGGCACGCAACGCTGCAGGTTTCGTTGTCGGCCGCTGAATCGAAGAGCACTGAGTTCGCTCTAGTGAGCACGAAGGGCGATGTGCTGGAGAAGTTGCATCTGCATGCCACGAGCGAAGACAGAGACTTTCTCGATATGGCAGGGGATGTTGCGTTGCCGAGTGAGCCGTTCCGGGTGGCGGTGTTGGGGCGGGATGAGAGGGAGATGCCGTATCAGCGGTTCTACGCGACTCTGTTTCACGCCGAGAGCGTTGAGTTGAAGCCAAGGTTCGGGTTCGATGCGGTTCCGCCGGGTGAGAAGAAGACCGGTGAATTCGAAGTGAAGAACTTTGGTCCAGCGCGAAGCTTCAAAGTCACCGTCGTAGATGCGCACAAGTTCGTAACGAGAGTTGAACCGCTGGAACTCACCGTTGGTGCAAACGAGACCCGCAGATTGAATGTCGAGATCGCAGTCCCCGCGGGAACACAGGCAGGAGTGGGGGACGACCTGATCGTAGTCGTGGCAAGTACGTCGGGTACGCCTACCAGCAACTCAGCGATCGTGCATCTTTCCGTGTCTGCCAATGCTGGCAGCCAGCGCTGACGTCAGGGAGTTTCCACGGCTTCCACACTGAGCGCATGACCGCGGACGTATGCTTGAGACACGTCCCTCGTGAGTGATTTTGCCCAGAGCGTGAAGCAGCAGGTCGACATCGTCAAGATCGTCGAGGGGTACATCCGCCTGCGCAAAGCCGGGGCGACCAACTACTCCGGGTTGTGCCCCTTTCACAAAGAGAAGTCGCCTTCCTTCAACGTTCATGCGGTGAGGCAGTTCTTTCACTGCTTCGGATGCGGCCTGTCCGGAGATGTCTTCACCTTTGTAGGCCGGATCGAGAATGTCAGCTTTCCTGAAGCAGTGCGGATTGTGGCGCAGAAGGCGGGAATCCCCATGCCAAAGCGAGAATTCTCATCGCCTGAAGAAGCCGCCGAAGCTCGGATGCGGGGGAAACTGCTGGATCTGCATGAAACGGCGGCGGGGTTCTTTGAGGAACAGCTACGGGGGGGGGAGGGGGCCCTGGCACGGGAGTACCTGGCTGGACGCGGAATGACGCCGGAAGGGATCAGGACCTTTCGGATCGGGTATGCGCCGGACAGTTTTGGAGCGCTGAGGGATCGGCTCGGCGGGATGGCGGATGAGGCGACGCTGCGGGCTTCGGGACTGTTCAGCTCGAAGGAGCAGGGGGATGGGTCGCAGGGGCCGATGTATGACCGGTTTCGAAAGAGGGTGACGTTTCCGATCTGCAATGAGAGCGGACGGGTGATCGCGTTTACGGCTCGGACGCTGGAATCGGGCGAGAAGGCGGGGCCGAAGTACGTTAATTCGCCGGAGACGCCGTTGTATCGGAAAGGCGAAGTGCTGTTCAACCTCGATAAGGCCAAGAGCGCGATCCGGCAGGCCGGGTATGCGCTGTTGGTCGAGGGTCAAATGGACTGCATCTCGCTGTTTCTACGCGGGATCCAGCATGTGATTGCCACGAGCGGGACGGCCTTCACGGAGCAGCAGGTGGCGATCCTGAAGCGGCACACGCAAAACGTGATCGTGAATTTCGACCCGGATTCTGCGGGTGCGACTGCGGCGGAAAAGTCAATCGCTCTGCTCACGGAGGAGGGGTTCAACCTGAGGCTTGTAACTCTCGATGACGGGCTCGATCCGGACCGATTTATTCGCGAACGAGGGGTAGAGGCCTACACCCGTGCTGTGATGGGGGCGCGGCAACAATCGGACTACCTGATTGAGCGAGCGCGGCAGGCCTTTCCCGGGACCACAGGTGAGCAAAAGCTTAAGCAAATGAACTACCTGCTGCCACACATCCGGCGGATTCCGCAGAAGCTGGTCCGTGATCAGTTTGCGATGGATGCGGCGCAGAAGCTTGGAATCGACTCTGCCGTATTGCGAGAAGAGCTTCGGCAGGCGGCCCTGAAACGGCGAGAGCATGTCGAGGTTCGGACGACCACGCTCACGGAAGTAGAGCGGGTATTGTTGCGCGCCCTGGCCATAACGGACCCGGAACATGAGGAAGCACGGCGCACGGCGGCCGAAGCCGTGACGAGACAACCGCAATGGTTTGAGGGGCTTCGGGTAGCCGCATCTCTAGGGGCATTAGCAGGGCGGGGTTCGCGGGATGCGATGGATGTTGTTGAAGACCCTGCACAGAAGGCCCTGCTGGCTGAGGCGCTGCTGGCGGAAAACGAGCCGCCCACCGCTGAAACAGTTGTGAGTACGGTCGTAAGCCTTCAACAGAGGGGGATCGAAGCGCAGCTCAGGGAGACGAGGGCGCAGATTGCCGAAGCTGAGCGGCGGGGGGACTTTGCTGAGCTTGCGAGTCTTACGCAGCGAAAGCTGGATCTCGATCGCGCCTTAAGGCAGTTACGCGCTACGGGAAATGGGGCAGTTTCCTAGCAGAAACCCAGCATTTTGTTTGAGTCGCTTCAACTGGGAAACCGTCTAAATATGCAGAACAGCGGGCGAGAATGGCGGATCGCCCGGGCCGGTTCTTCAGAAGCAGAGCAGTGCTGGTTATGAGCGCGAAGGGCTTGGTCGTAAATTCACCGGTTGGTGGTGTGTTTGGCTGTGGTAATCTATTGATCTCTGTGAGGATGCGCGCCCCTTTGTCCCACACATGAGCTGCGGCTCGCGGACGACCCAGGCGAAACCTGAAGCGCATACATCCTGATCCGAGCGACTCATTACGTCCGCTTCTTTTTTTGCGGGAAACCGCGAGTTCGTGTCCGTACGCGCACGCAGGGCATCAAAAACATGTTGCGCGCGGATTGGGCCCAGGCACTGTTGCGCGGTACCGGTGCTGAAACTTGATCGCGCTGGAGAACCGTTTTGGCTATCAACGACAAATTTGAAGACGATATCGAGAAGTTGATCGACACGGGCAAGGAGAAGGGGTACCTCACCTACGGCGATGTGAACGAGATGATGCCGGAGGATATGAGTACCTCACCGGACGATATCGATGACCTGATGACAACCATCAGCGGCCAGGGGATCGATCTGCTGGACGCGCCGAAGTTTGGTGCGGACAAGGATTTCGAACTGGAAGAGGGCGAGGACGTCGAGCTCGATCTCACGCCTGGAACGCTGGAAAAAACCAACGACCCCGTTCGCATGTACCTGCGCGAAATGGGCACCGTTCCGCTGCTGACGCGCGAAGGCGAGGTTGAAATCGCCAAGCGCATCGAGCGCGGGCAGCTGCGCGTGATGAAGGCCATTTCGCGTTCGTCGATCGTGATTCGCGAGATCGTAGCGCTGGGCGAAGACCTGAGGCGCGGCGTTCGCAACGTGAAAGAAGTCGTGATCTTCGACGAAGAAGAGCTGACCGAAGACGTTGTGCAGGCGCGCGTGCGTTCGACCGTGGGCCGCATCGACGCGCTGGTGAAGCACCAGAAGAAGATTGCGCAGCTTGAAGAGAAGTTAGCGACAGCGAATAGCAAGACGAGCCAACGGGAGTTGCGCAAGACGCGCTGGCTGATTGCGCGCGAGAAGGTGTATGTCTCGCGCATCGTGCGCGAGCTGAAGTATACGGCTCTGGAACGCAAGCGTCTGCTCGACAAGGTAAACAAGACCGTCGACACCATGCGCACGCTGGAGCGGCAGATTCGCTCGCTCGACCAGAAGTACGACGCGTCGAAGAGCGAGGAACTGAAAAAGGAATACCGCCGGCAGCAGAAGAACTGCAAAGTCGACCTCGAGAAGATCGAGGGCGATGCGGGCGTTTCCATCGTCGAACTGAAGCGCACGCAGCGCGAGATGATTCAGGGCGACATGGATGCCGAGCAGGCGAAGCGCGAGCTGATCGAGGCGAACCTTCGACTGGTGGTATCGATCGCCAAGAAGTATACGAACCGCGGACTGCAGTTCCTCGACCTGATTCAGGAAGGCAACATCGGCCTGATGAAGGCAGTGGACAAGTTCGAGTACCGCCGTGGATACAAGTTTTCGACCTATGCGACATGGTGGATCCGCCAGGCGATTACGCGTGCCATTGCGGACCAGGCGAGAACGATCCGTATTCCGGTGCACATGATCGAGACGATCAACAAGCTTATCCGTACGTCCCGTCAGCTGGTTCAGGAACTGGGCCGTGAGCCTTCGAGCGAAGAGATCGCGCGGCGCATGGATATTCCGGTTGCGAAGGTGCGCAAGGTGCTGAAGATTGCGCAGGAGCCCATCTCGCTGGAGACGCCGATCGGCGAAGAGGAAGATTCGCACCTTGGCGACTTCATTGAAGACCGCCAGGCGGTTTCGCCGAGCGAGGCTGTGATCAGCGTGAACCTGAAGGAGTACACCTCGCAGGTTCTGCGGACTCTGACGCCGCGCGAGGAGCGGGTGATCAAGATGCGCTTCGGGCTGGAAGACGGCTCGGAGCACACGCTGGAAGAGGTAGGCCAGAGCTTCCAAGTGACGCGCGAACGCATCCGGCAGATCGAAGCGAAGGCGCTGAGGAAGCTGCGGCACCCGTCGCGGTCGAGGAAGCTGAAGGCGTTTGTGGATGGCGTGAAAGAGATGTAATGTACGTGGAGCGGGAGCACAAGAGCCGTGGCCGAAAGGCTGCGGCTTTTGTTTTTCGTATCTAGTCGAGGCTATGTTCGCCGGCTTTGAGCTGTTTGAGTACTGCAATTCGCCTGATGTACATATCTGTAAGGCAGTCCACCCACGTTTTGTAAATAACGCATCGTTTCTCGCGTTCGGCGAGCCATGCGCGCTGCTGGTTTTGGAGTTGCTGAGTTCTGCCCGGTGGGAGTTGTTCCATCAGGCTGCGGTATATCTGTCCTAGCTGGAGATCCAGAGCGGCAACATTTGGCGTGTAGCAAATTGCTCGGTCCAAGGTGCTGGTCGCCTTCGCGCAGTCATAGCTAGTGGGGTAGGGACCTTCTACGTCCATGCGATCGAACACAAACTGTTTGCCATCCCACCTGTAGCGAGCAACCGCGGGGTTCTCGCGTTCTGACGAGTCGCGCCACTTGGCGATAAGTCTACGGTTCTCGACAGTGAGTTCGTAGTTCGGGTTTCCGAAGACCGGGACGTTTGAGGGCGGAGGAAAACCACCCGCTTCACCAAGGAATGGCAATTCTACGAGTTCGCCCCGGGCATTTCGTGCATAGACGGCATGAACATCCGGACCTGCGGTGCCAGTGTTGCAGGTGGATGCGACAACGACAGCCTGCTGCTGCCCAGTCCCCATGAAGTCGAAGTATTCGAGGTGATCGATGTGAATCTGGTCGAGGCTGTCGCAAAGGTCGACACCAGCCCGGCCGTTGATGAAGACCTTGATTTCGTGTTCCGTGATCTTGGAAGGCCCCTGAGGTGCTGCGAGCACCGCTGTCGAGCCACTCATCAGGGCACTCGTGCAAAGGATAAGAGCACCATATTGCATGAAAGACCTTCCCGGATTCGAGCGGAATTCACGAATGCGGACCTGGAAGAACCAGAATACATAGTCTCACAGAATCGGCTTGCATAGTCCGAAGTACTCTGCTAAAACGTTTTGGTAGTTGCAAGGAGTACGAGATGAAGAGGATTTCGCGTCGTCAGTTTGGCAAGGGAGTGGCGGCAGCAGCTGCCGCTGCGTATGCCGGTATTTCTTTTCCGAGGTTTGCATTTGGCGAGCCGCAGCCGGGGCACATTGAATTCCCCAAAGGTTTTCTGTGGGGCTGCGCGACGGCTTCGTACCAGATTGAAGGCGGCGCGAAGGACGATGGCCGGGGGCCGTCGACCTGGGATGTGTTCTCGCACACGCCGGGCAAGACGCACCAGGGGGATACAGGCGATGTGGCGGACGACTCGTACCACCTCTACAAAGAGGATGTGCAACTGCTGAAGAACCTGGGCGTGCAGACCTACCGCATGTCGATCTCGTGGTCGCGCGTGTTCCCGACGGGGAAGGCTCCGGTGAATCCGAAGGGGCTCGACTACTACAGCAAGGTTGTCGATGAGCTGCTCAAGAACAACATCACCCCGTACATCACGCTCTTCCACTGGGATACACCGGCGGCGCTCGAGGGGGGATGGACGAACCGCGATACATCGAAGGCCTTTGGCGACTACGCAGCATTTATGGGCAAGCATCTTGGCGATCGTGTGAAGCACTGGATGACGACGAATGAATTCGTCTGCTTCACGGACCTCGGTTATCAGATTGGGCAGTTCGCCCCCGGGCTGAAGCTGCCCCCCGCTCAGGCGAATCAGGTGCGACATCACGGAATTCTGGCGCATGGGTACGGTGTGCAGGCGCTTCGTGCGAATCTGCCGTCGGACGCCAAAGTCGGTCTCGCCGAGAACGCAAGCGTCTATGTTCCAGTGATGGAGACCGAAGAACACATCGCGGCGGCACGCAAGGCGACCCGGCTGATGAATGCGCCTTTCCTGGCGGTTCTGATGGAAGGGAAATATCCGGCTGAGTATCTTGCCAAAGAAGGCGCAAACGCACCCAAGGTGGAAGAAGGCGATCTCGAGAAGATTTCGAGCCCGCTCGACTTTGTCGGCCTGAACGTCTACACGCCGTCGTACGTGCGTGCTTCGGACAAGCCGGAGGGCTTCGAACTGGAGCAGGTGCCGGCGTCGTATCCGAAGATGTTTTCGCCGTGGATTCAGATCAGTCCGGAGTGCATCTACTGGGCTGTTCGGAATGTTTGTGATCTTTGGAAGCCGAAGGAGATTTTCATCACTGAGAACGGAACGTCATCAGATGATGTGCTCACGGCAGATGGGCACGTGGAGGACACGGATCGCGTGATGTATCTGCGCAACCACCTGACGATGTTGCATCGCGCGGTGAAGGAAGACTACCCGGTGAAGGGCTACTTCCTGTGGAGCCTGCTGGACAACTTTGAATGGGCGGATGGGTACTCGAAGCGGTTCGGAATTCATTATGTGGATTTCAAAACGCTGAAGCGGTATCCGAAGCTGAGCGCGCAGTGGTACAAGCAGACGATTGCGGCGAACGCTGTGGTGTAGAAGAGCAGCAATCCTAAATTCGAAAGCCTGCGGCCTCATGACCGCGGGCTTTCACTTTGTGCAACGGAATTTGAGCAATTGGGTGATCAGGCTTGCAGTGATGCGGCTTCGATCTGAGCCCATTCGTCGGGGCAGATCTGAAGGGATGTGGAGGCGATGTTTTCTTCGAGGTGCTTGACCTTTGATGTGCCGGGGATTGGCAGCACCACGGGCGAACGGTGGAGCAGCCATGCCAGCGAGAGCTGCGCGGGTGTGGCGTTGTAGCGGGTTGCAAGGCTGGAGAGTGTTTGCGAAAGAGGATGGTCCGGCTTGAGGAGCTTTCCTGCAGCCATGGGATACCAGGGCAGGAACGCGATACCGTGCTGTTCGCACCAGGTGAGGGTTTGCTCGTGGCGGCGGTCGGCTAGCGAGTAGCGGTTCTGCACGCTGACGATGGGAACGATTTTTTGCGCCTCTTCGATTTCAGCGGGTGTGACCTCGCTCAGGCCGATGTGGCGGATCTTGCCCTGCTCCTGCATGCGACGAAGGGCACCGAGAGATTCTTCGAGAGGGGTGCGCGGGTCAATTCTATGTAGCTGGTAGAGCTCGATGTGTTCGAGCTTCAGTCGGCGCAAGCTCATTTCAACGCATTGAATGAGATAGCCCGCGCGTCCTACATATTCAGTTTTAGCAGGCCCCTGACGGGTGATGCCGCCTTTGGTCGCGATGACAACACCGGCGGGATAGGGGTGCAGGGCTTCGCAGATGAGGCGCTCGGCGATTTCTGGGCCGTAAGCGTCGGCAGTGTCGATGAGGTTGACTCCGAGTTCGACAGCGCGACGGAGCACGCGGCGGCATTCCTCGGCGTCGTCAGGCTCGCCCCAGGCACCGTCACCCACGAGGCGCATGGTTCCGTAACCGAGGCGGCGCACAACGAGATCGCCGCCGATGCTGAAAGTGGCTGCGAGGGATGCTGTTTGCGTAGTCATGCTCTCTCTGATGCTAAAGGAACAGAGAGTGAGCGATGCGGAAGAGGCTGAGTTTCTGCCGGGTGTCTGGCGAGGAAGTAGAGTGAGGTCCGGCGCGAACACGACGTGCCCACGCCGGTGACCCGTAGCAGCGAATTCAGCTTTTTGCTACTGCCGATGCAGCTGCTTCTCTCAGCTTCAGAGCACATTCTTCGCAGCAGACTTCTACGGTTTTTCCGCCAATGGTGACCTTGATTGCGTGAGCGTCGAGGGGGTAGTCGCATGCGGCACAAGTTGCAGCTGCCATGGTGTTTTCTCCTGACCCGCGATTCGGGCAAAGACAGTAGGCCACGGAAGGGGATTGAGATGCTGTCACGATCCTTAGGGGAGTATTGAGGCGTCAACGACCGAGAGCGGCCCGTTTGAACGCGGATGGGGATCTGCCATACGTACGACGGAATGCGGCTGTGAAATGGCTGTGACTGGAGAACCCTACCTCGAGGGCAAGGGCGGTGAGGTCGTCGAAACTTTCGAGCAAATCGAGAGACCGAGCGAGTCGCAACCGGAGTTGATAACGATAGAGCGGCATGCCCTCGACCTGTTGAAAGACCTGGGTGAGATATATGGGAGAGCCATGGACTTCGGCGGCAATATCGGTGAGGGTCCAGCGGCGGGCCAGGTCGGAGCCGAGGAGGAGCTTGATGCGATCGACCATGCGCTGATTTCCGAATGTGCCGGATGCTCGTCGAGTGGTGCGGGGACCGAGAGCGCGCTGAAGGAGGGTGATTGCGAGGCTTTCGGCTTCGAGCGGTTCAGCTGTGCCTTCGCGAAGGCTATAACGCAGCATCGCCACGAGCGCCTGGGTTCTTGCATCAATGCGGAGCCGGTTTGTGCGAAACGTTCCGGTCGATCGATTGTCGACCAGGGAGGGTTGCGCTATCTCCGAGAGGAGCGCCGGGTGAGCGATAACGGAAAGGCATGCGTCGCCGCCTGATACGGGGTGACTCACGCGATAACTCTCGCCCGCGTTGAACAAGAGCACCTGGTTCGCTTCCGCAACCGACTGGTTTTGACCCACATGGCGAACGTAGGTTCCCCGATAGGTGAAAACGAGCGAGGTGACGCGCGAGTGTTCTTCTGAACCGCGATCCCGGCATGTGCCGCGGCAATAGACGTCACGAATGGCAACGCTGGACGAATCAAGGAGAAGCTGCGAGGAGATTTCGGCGCAATCCGAACAAGGCGCATTGATCGCGACCTGCCTGAAAGCGCGTTGAAGCTGTAGATGGGTTTTCTTCATTTGAGTTGATTGCCAGCCCGGACCAATTACAAGTTTGATTATCGAGAGCAGGGAAATGCTATCGAAATATTTAGGAATCTCAGTCTAGGTGATGTGAGGGGTTCACGCACCCCGGGCAGTCATCTCGTGGATCCGGGCGCGAACGGGTGCGAGGATCTGGCGGGCAGCGCGTTGGCCTGAGCGAATGGCCGCGTGAACCGTACCCCAGTGGCCGGTCACGTCGGTATGCTCTCCGGCGAAGTAGAGAGTATTCTCCACCGGTGTGGCCAGTTCCAACACCGCATCCAGCGCGCGGGCGGGGATATAGCTGTAAGCGCCGTAGGCAAACGGGTCGGTTTGCCAGTCGTGGGTAGCGCAGCAGATGAGTTGTGAACGGAGGAAATCGACCGGAAGAGAGAACACTCTTGCGAGTTCCCGGCATGCGAGGTCGCCGACTTGCTCGCGGGTGCATTGATCGAAGGAAGCAGACTGCGGGCCACCGATCCAGCCGGTGAGAGTGCGCGTCTCCCAAGGGTGAGCTGTCCACCAGACAGGCGGCATCGACCCGTGGGCGAAAACGAACTCGAGTTTGGGAAGCTTCAGTTCCGGAAGCTCGGCCCACCACCGCTCCCGGAAGAGAAGCGTAAAGCGCCGAACCGGGCCCATGGAGAGCTGGTGGGCGGCGATGAGGATGTGGGGGATGGGGTCAAAGACGAGCCCGAACTGATGAAGTACGCCGAGCGGGACAGCAACGACAACTTTGGCTGCAGACAGCTCGATGAGTTCCCCGCAATCGCGAGCGAAAACCTGCACTCGTCCACGACGCCACTCGATTCTTTCTACGGTACGGGAGAGTTCGATCCGGGCTCCCGCCTGACGCGCTTTACTGGCAAGGAACTCAGGCAGACGATCATATCCGTCGCGGATCCGAGATAACTCGTCTCCGTGTATTTCTTCTTCGGCATGCTGCTGCACGGCGAGGGAGTGGACGCCGATCTCCCGGTAGTCAGCCGCATTAAAGCTCTGGACGTAGCTGATGATTTGTTCGCGCTTCTCAGGCGACAGATCCTGGAGGGGAGGGTAATCTGCGAAAGCGAGGTCTGGCCCTTTCCAACTTTGAAGCTGATGCAGGAATTTGAAGATGTCGGTCTGCTCGTCACACTTCCGGAGCTTACCTTCTCTGTAGCAGCGGTCGTCACCTTCGAGGGCGTAGGTATCCAGGCCGGCCTCGCGGACGAGGTCCCACAGTTCAGGGGGTCGGCCATGGATGAACTCGGCTCCTAACTCGACAATCTCATTCCCCTCGCGGAGGGTGAGAATGCGGCCACCAACACGGTCGCGAGCCTCGAGGACAAGTACCTTTCGACCGGCTTCGGCGAGAAGGCGGGCGGCCGTGAGGCCCGCCATTCCGGCGCCCACTACGAGAACGCGCTGATTTGCAGAATCCATCATGGGATTGGATGCGGCGCGGCTTGGCAAGTTTTTGGACTGCTGGCCCACTCCAAACCCGGAGATGCCATCCAACGGAAAAGCGTAACCTCAAACCCCTGGGTAAGATTGGCCAATTTTCAACTCGACAGGGACCGTATTTGTCCCGGAGGAGCAGTAATGAATCGAGCCCGCCGAGCAAGCTATCGCTATCTCCTTGTTTTAGTTGCAACAACGCTGATGACCGTATGTTCGGCCCAGCAGCGGGAGATTGCACAGCCAGAACCGGATGCCACGACCACACTTCACCACATCAAGACAGTATTTCTGATCGTAATGGAGAACCATAACTGGACCGGTGCGAAAAGCGGAAATATCAAGGGGAACTCATCGGCACCCTACATCAACTACACACTGCTGCCGATGGCTTCGTACGCAAACGGGTACAAGAATCCTCCGGGAATCCATCCGAGCCTTCCCAACTACCTCTGGCTTGAGGGAGGGGCGAGCTTTGGAATCACGGATGATGGACCGCCCTCTCAGCACAACCTCACGACCCATAATCACCTGGTGAAATTGCTCGAGAATGCCGGAATCTCCTGGAAGTCATACGACGAGAACATCAGTGGAACGAATTGCCCTCTGACGAACGCCGGGCCAAAGGATTCGAACGGAAATCAGCTTTACGCGCCCAAGCACGACCCGTTTGTCTATTTCAGCGATCAGACGAATAACCTCTCGAGCGGATCGGCGAACTGTATCGCTCACATTCGGCCCTTTACCCAGTTTGCAAGCGATCTCTCAGCCAACAATGTGGCACGATACAACTTCATCACCCCGAATTTGTGCGATGACATGCACGACAGCTGCGGCGGTAACGCGATCGCGAATGGTGACGCATGGTTGAAGAAGACCGTGCCATTGATCCTGAATTCGACGGCATATCGAAGTGGAGGGGTTCTGTTCATTACCTGGGATGAGGCTGCGTCAGGAGATGGCCCGATTCCCATGATTGTGCTGTCTCCCTATGCGAAAGGGAATCATTACTCAAATTCGACTTACTACACGCACAGCTCGACGCTGAGAACGATCCAGGAGATCTTCGGCGTGTATCCGCTGATTCGCTATGCTGGTTCCGCAACGGACTTGAGGTCGATGTTCTCAGTGTTCCCGTAGAGCTAAGGCCAACTCACTCGAAAAACGAGCATTACGGAACTGCGCCTCCCTGGTTGCCGTAGATAATAGGGTCGCGGGTCGGCCCTGGCCGTGTATCCCGCTCAAGGAGAGGAAAACGCGATGCGCAAGATGGTCGTGGTGTGTCTGGCGGGAATGTTGTTGGGAAGTTCAGTGAGTGGTGTAGCACAAGGCAAGAGCAGGGCGAGCAGTTCGGGACAACTGATTGTGGTTTTCAAGGACGGTCATCGGCAAAGCTTCAACATGGCTGACATCTCCCGGATAGAGTTTCCGGGCGGGAGTGCCGCGGCGGATGCCGGAGCGACGCCGTCGGGAGCGCCTCCACGAGGGCATTTCCTCGGAAACTGGGAAGTTGGCGACGGGAGCGGGGGGACGTTCACTATCCGATTGAATGATGATGGAAGCGCGTGGCGATCGCTGCACCGGGTCCACGGACACTGGGCGTATGTGAATGGAGAAGCGCGGGTTACGTGGGATGACGGCGCGCAGGACTGCATCCGGCGTGTGGGCGGCGAAGACAAGAAGTTTGCCTATCGCGCGGGCAAGGCTTTCACCGATGAACCGGATAACGTTGCAGAGGCGAAGAATAAGAACCGGGGCCCCGTTTAGACTGCTCAGTTCCGGCCCGGCTGGAGCAGAAGCCGGTTCGCAGATGTTCCAGGTCCATTGGTCACTTCTCCTCGGAACCAGGGCAATTCGGGGTGCGTACCAGTTGGTGAGAACGTTATCATCGGCCTACTGGTTTGTGAGGCTGAAGGTCGGTTTCAGCCGTCTCTAAAATACCGGCGTTTTTAAGAGTTTTGCGAGTTGCCCGCTGACGGGGCTCTCCCTGTCTGCCGCATAGGCCGGTGTGCCGGTCCGGGCCGGAGTAGCGATTCCGCATCGGAAAGTGAATTCATGAGCATTATCGAGGCCTTCAAACTCGCGTTTCAATCTTTATGGGGCAACAAGATGCGTTCCATCCTCACGTTGATCGGCGTGGTTATGGGCGTGGCCTCAGTGATCATGGTTCTGACTCTTGTGCAGGGCGCGAAGAAATACATCTCGACCAAGCTTTCGGGGTACGGTGCCGATGTATTCACAGTCAATCGGATGTCGAGCGTGATTCTTTCCGCGGAGCAGTATTTCAGCTTCCAGAAGCGCAAGATACTCCGAATCGAAGATTACGAGGCGATCAAGGACGGGTGTTCTAACTGCACTGAAGTCGGAGCGAGCCTGAACAAGTCGACAAATGTGGTGTACAACGGGCACTCCAGCAACAACACTGGCGTGCGCGGACTCACGGCCTCGATGATGTCACTGAACAATATCGATATCGCGCTGGGCCGCGGCTTTACCGCAGCGGACGAGGAGCACGCGTTTCACAGCTGCATTGTGGGATATGACATCGTGGACAACCTGATCGGGGACGGTGATCCGCTGGGAAAAGAGATCAGGGTCGATGGGATTCCGTTCACGATCATCGGCGTGGGTGACCGTCAAGGCAAGACACTGGGGCAGTCGCAGGATAACTGGGTGGCAATCCCGATCAGCACTTACCAGCAAATCTACGGATACAACGACTCCGTCGATATCTATGCGCGGGCTCCCGGAGGGTCGCAGGTGATGACGCTGGCCGAAGATGAGGCTCGCGTGATCATGCGTGCGCGCCGGCATTTGGCTCCAGGGCAAGCGGATGACTTCGAAATTCAGACAAACGATACGTTTCTCGATATCGCGAACCAGTTGCTCGGCGTGTTCGCCTGGGTGGTGCTGGGGTTGGGATCGATCGCGCTGGTGGTGGGCGGAGTCGTGATCATGAACATCATGCTGGTAAGCGTGACGGAGCGAACGCGGGAAATCGGTGTACGAAAAGCGCTGGGCGCGAAACAGCGGGATGTGCTGACGCAGTTTCTAATCGAGAGCGCTTCGCTGGCAGGGATCGGTGGGGTGTTCGGGATATTGATGGGCGTGCTGGTCGGAAAGCTGATTACCGTGTTTGTAGGTTTTCCGACGGCAGTACCGATCTGGGCCATCTTTCTGGGATTATTCCTGGCGAGCGGAGTGGGGATCTTCTTCGGAGTCTATCCGGCAAGCAAGGCCGCGAGACTGGATCCTGTGGTCGCTCTCCGAGCCGAGATGTGATTACGAGCCTCGGAATTCATCCCCTGGTCGCCACTTAGCGGCGAGATTCGCGTGAGGGGCTGAGATTCTGGAAGATCAAGCAGACAGCTAGGAGCTTTCTTTATGCAGGGACAACAGGCGGGCGAGTCGGTGAAGATGGCGCTGGCGACGATTCGCACCAACAAGCTGCGGTCAGGCCTGACGATTTTAGGGATCGTGATTGGTGTCACGACAGTGATCACCATTTCGTCGGTGATCAGCGGGCTGAACAACCGCGTGCAGGAATTTGTGAGCTCGCTGGGCAGCAATGTGTTCTGGGTATTCCATTTGCCAGTGATCGGCGTGCGGCCAACGACGGAGATGCTGGCGCGCAAAAAGCTGAACTTTGATGATGTTGTGGCCTTGCGGCAACTGCCTCATGTTGTGGCCGCAGACGGAGGTTATCAGCATGTCAAATCCCAGTTCCGCGTTGGTGACGTTTCTGTTCGTTACAACGGAAAGAAGATTGCAGGCACGATTCTCCAGGGATCGACAGCGCAGGTCGGTCTCGTTGCAGATCTAACGTTCTTGCAGGGCCGGCTTTGGACGGATGAAGAAGACAAGAGAGCGGAGCATGTCGTGGTCCTGGGGCACGATACCTGGGAGGAATTGTTCGGCGATCAGAACGCCATTGGAAAAGAAGTTGCTGTGGAGTCTGGTCTCTACACCGTGATCGGAGTTCTTGATAAGCAGAAGCAGGCGTTTGGCGGCGGAAAGAACCCGCGAGACAACATGGCCTACTTTCCGCTGGGAACCTTTCACAACCTGCATCCGGAAGACAAGGATATGTGGGTGAGCGTGAAGTATGACGATCCCAAAAACAAGGCCCTGGTGGAAGAGGAGATCCGCGAACTTTTACGTATTCATCGCAAGGTGAAGGTGGACCAGCCGGACAACTTCGAGATCTTCGGACCGGATTCTCTTTCGAAGCTGTGGAACCAGCTAACCGGCGGCCTGGTGCTCTTCATGATCGCGGTGTCCAGCGTGGGCCTGATGGTTGGCGGTGTAGGCGTGATGAACATCATGCTGGTGAGCGTAACGGAGCGAACGCGCGAGATCGGGGTAAGGAAAGCGATTGGAGCGACAAAACGAACGCTGCTGGTGCAGTTCACAACGGAAGCGGTGACGCTCTGCGCGGTGGGAGGGATTGTCGGGATCCTGGTGGGTGCTGTGCTGACATGGATCATCTACTTCCTGCCGATTGGCCTTCCGGCAGCGATGTCAACGGCATGGGTGCTCACCGGATTCACAGTTTCATGCGGCATCGGGCTCGTGTTTGGGATCTATCCAGCGTGGAAGGCGGCAAACCTGGATCCGATTGAAGCGCTGAGATACGAGTGAGCGGTCTCACGCCACAGATGTCCTGACGGACGCTGTTGGACGCCTGCCCTCGGAGATGTGACAGAAGGCTTTCAGAGCCTGGCGAGCCAGGCGCATAATGGTTGCCAGACTGTCATAGGAAGAGCCGCAGGGTGATGGCGCAGGGACAGACACGGGAATCCGTCAGGATGGCGCTCGACACCCTGAGGACAAACAAGCTCCGATCGGGGCTGACGATTCTTGGCATCGTCATCGGCGTTACCACCGTTATTACAATCTCGTCTGTGATCACCGGCCTCAACAACCGGGTGAACGATTGGGTCACTTCGATGGGGTCCAACGTGTTCTGGGTGTTTCACATGCCGCTGATCGGCGTGCGGCCGACTACGGAGATGCTGACGCGCAAGAAGCTGACGCTGGACGACGTACTCGCGCTTCGTACTTTGCCGCACGTAGTTGCGACAGACGGTAGCTACCGGCACGTGAACGAGCAATTTCAGGTTGGAGATGTAAGCCTGAAGTATAACGGCCACAAAATTTCGGGAGCATTCCTCGCCGGTTCCACGGCGCAGACTGAATTCATTTACAACCTGGCGATGACGGCCGGCCGCTTCTGGACCGAGGAGGAGGATCAGCGGCACGCTCATGTCTGCGTCATGGCACACGACACGGCGGAAGAGCTGTTCGGCAACAACGACCCGATCGGGAAAGAGGTGAACGTAGGTCCCGGGCTGTACACCGTAATCGGCGTCGTGGACAAGCGTAAGCAGCCCTTTGGGTCGGGAAAGAATCCTGCGGACAATGGCCTGTATTTTCCGCTAGGGACGTTTCATAGTCTCTATCCCGAGATCAAGGACATGTACATCAGCGTGAAGTACGACGATCAGCGTAACAAGAGTCTGGTGGAAGAAGAGATTCGAGAAATGCTGCGCGTTCGACGGAAGGTGAAGGTGGATCAGCCGGACAACTTCGATGTTTTTGGGCCTGACTCACTTTCGAAGTTGTGGAACCAATTGACCGGTGGGCTGGTCCTGTTCATGATCGCGGTTTCGAGCGTAGGACTGATGGTGGGCGGCGTAGGCGTGATGAACATCATGCTGGTGAGCGTGACGGAGCGAACGAGAGAAATCGGCGTGCGCAAAGCGATTGGCGCGACCAAGAGAGCACTGCTGCTGCAATTCACTGTGGAAGCAGTTACGCTGACCGCTCTTGGAGGGGTGGTTGGAATCATCATCGGCGCAGTATTCACGTGGATCATTTACCTATTGCCGATTGGACTGCCTGCAGCAATGTCGACGTTGTGGGTGCTGATGGGGTTCACGGTCTCGTGTGGGATTGGCTTGGTGTTCGGTATTTATCCGGCTTGGAAGGCAGCGAATCTCGATCCGATTGAAGCGTTGAGATATGAGTGAGTCAGGGTGCGAGCGAAGCAGGATCAGTGAGTAGGGCGTAGAAATTCCCCGAGAAACTGGCTGGAGCGTTGGAGGCGCGCTCCCGAAATGTCGCCCGTTAGACGGGCGGAGGGCCGCAGATGGTTCTCGTCGAAGCCTCTAAGCTAGCACTTCAATCCCTGTGGGCAAACAAACTGCGCAGCGTGCTAACGCTATTGGGCGTCGTCATCGGTGTTGCTTCCGTGATCATGGTGGTGACACTTACCAATGGCGCGAAGCAGTTTGTCACGTCCAAGCTGAACCGTTATGGCGCGAGTGTCATCACGATTACCAAAACTCCGCAGGCGTTCATTACAGTTGAGGAGTTTCTCGAATTTCAAAAGCGCCGTGATATCACGATGGACGATTATCGCGCTGTGCTCGCGGATTGCCACTCCTGCGTGACCGTAGGCGCGCGGCGAGAACTGCCAGGCAAGGTCGTTTATGGAAGAAACTCCACTACCGATACATTCATTCGCGGGTGGACGTGGACCATGCCAGGGCTGTCGAACCTGGATCTGGAGTACGGCCGTACTTTCACGGAGATGGAAGACGAACACAGTGCGCGCGTGGCGATTGTGGGTGCGGACATCGTGAACAACATGCTGGGTCCCGGCGATCCTCTGGGTAAGGAGATCCGCGTGGACGGATCTCCCTATACGGTCATCGGAGTCGGCGAACCGCAGGGGAAGATGCTTGGTATCAGCCTGGATAACTGGGTCGCCGTTCCTCTGAATTCCTTCCTGCAGTCTCATGGGTATCACTACAGCCTCGATATCTTCGTCGACGCGGGAGGTGGCGGAGAAGTCGTCGATGCGGCGATGGATGAGCTGAGGATGATTATGCGGGCGAGACGACACCTTGCACCGGGTGCTGCCGATAGCTTCAGCATCGATACGAGTGCAACTTTCCAGAACATGCTGGGGAAGATCCTGAACAACTTTGGGGCCGTAGTTGCAGCGGTAGCGGCGATCTCACTGGTGGTGGGCGGAATTGTGATTATGAACATCATGCTGGTGAGCGTGACGGAGCGGACTGCGGAGATTGGATTGCGAAAAGCTGTCGGGGCGAATCGTCACGACATCATGATCCAGTTTCTTGTTGAATCGGCAACGATATCGGTTGTGGGAGGCGTGTTCGGAATTGTCGCAGGGATCTCGATTGCGAAGGTGATCACCGTCCTGATTGCATTCCCCTCGGCGGTGAAGATCTGGTCAGTATTGGTGGGACTGATTGTGGCGGCAACTGTGGGAATCTTCTTCGGGGTTTATCCGGCGCATAAGGCCGCACAACTGGATCCAATTGCAGCACTGAGAGCGGAGCAGTAACCATGAACATGTCCAATTACAAGGAGCCTGTCCGACTGGCGTTGGATACTTTGCGCCGTAACAAACTGCGCTCGGGGTTAACTATTCTTGGGATTTCGATCGGAATCTCGACGGTGATTCTGATCTCGTCCGCGATCAATGGGCTGAACTCGAACATCAGCCATTTTGTGAGCGCGCTTGGGACCAACGATTTATGGGTGTTCCGGTTCGAGCCGTTTGGGAAAAGACCAACGACAGAGGAGCTGAATCGCAAACAACTGACCTATGAGGATGGGATTGCGATGCGGAGCCTGCCGCATGTGCTCGCCGTGGATCCCGCGCTGACCTATCAGAATTTCCAGCTTGGTGTCGGCAATGTCTCCTTGAAGCACGGAAAACACAAGATCAACAACACGATTCTCTACGGCGAGACATCGGCTGTGAAAGTTACACAGGATTTCGAACTTGTTGAGGGGCGGTTGTTCACGGACAGCGAGGAGGAGCGCAGAGCAGATGTTGTGGTCCTGGGACATGATTCCGCTGAAGATCTTTTCCCGGACGAATCGCCGCTCGGCCAGGATGTGGAGTGCGGCGGTAGCGTATTCACGGTGATCGGTGTGCTGGACAAGAGCCCTCAGCCGTTTGGGAGCGGGCGAAACACCCAGGACAATGCTGCATACTTTCCGCTGGGGACCTTCCGCAAGCTACACCCCGAGATCAAGGATTTCTGGATTACGGTGAAGTATGACAACCAGGCCAACAAGGCGGTGGTCATTGATGAAATCAGGGAGCTCTTGCGTCGCCGAAGATCGGTGCGGCTCGATCAGTCAGATAATTTTGCGATCTTTGGGCCGGACTCGCTTACCCGATTGTGGAATCAACTAACGGGCGGGCTCTTCCTGTTCATGGTTTCGGTATCGAGTGTAGGGCTGATGGTGGGCGGTGTCGGGGTAATGAACATCATGCTGGTGAGCGTGACGGAGCGAACGCGGGAGATTGGAATTCGCAAGGCAGTCGGGGCGACGAAGAAAAACATCCTGCTGCAATTCACGATGGAAGCGATTACGCTGTGCGTTGTGGGCGGGCTGCTGGGCATTGCAGCGGGATCGCTGTTTACGTTGATTCTGCATTATGCAGTGACATTTCTGCATGCGGCGCTCTCCACAATGTGGATTGCGCTGGCAATCGTGGTGTCGTGCGCAATCGGGCTGCTTTTTGGGATCTATCCGGCGTGGAAGGCTGCGAACCTGGATCCAATTGAGGCTCTGCGCTATGAGTAGCGCAGAGGCAGGGATTAGGGAACAGGGGATTAGGTACTAAAGAAGCCTGCGCCCCGCCCATTTCTGTATCACTGCTTTAGTCTGCGCATCATGGTTACGAGCATGCGGCTGACATCGTCGCAGAGTTCAGCGGCTGGTGTACGCAAATGCGCGGAGCCGAACCCCAGGTTCTCGGCAAGGACCAACTGGGTCTCGAACTTGCAATCTGAACCTCGGGCATGACCGAGAAAGAGCACGTATTCGCCTCTGCTTGACTTGCCGTACTCTTCGGCAATGTTGCTCGCGATGGAGACTGAGGCTCTTCGCATCTGGTTCGTGAGGCCAAAGCGTTCTGATTCTGGAAAAGAAGCAGTGAGTTTGTAGATCGCCGAACTCAGCTCTACTGCACACTGCCAAACGACGAGATCCTTGAACGACTGGCCCAATTGCGTTCTCCTCGATGTCTAATCGGACTGTTCGTGCTTCAGCGTTTCCAGCCGATTGAGTTGATACGATTCCGTGATCGCTGTCTCGCGTGTGGCGCACGGGCTCTCTTTTCAGGAGCAAACTCCGCACTCGCTTAAACTAGATTTGTGCAAGGACATGCAGTGGCGGTGGGGGTTGAGGTACTGACCACGGTGCTTACAGTGGCCGGGATGGGGTATTTCCTTGTGGCGATCGTGGCCGCGCGCATGTTCACTTTTCCACGGCGGCGTATGGTGGGAAGTTATGCGCCGGGAGTTTCGATTCTGAAGTCTCTGAAGGGGATCGACCCGGGGATGCTGGATGCGTTCCGGAGCCACTGCAGACAGGATTATGCGGGAGAGTACGAACTCTTGTTCGGGGTTTCGTCGTTGGACGACCCCGCAGTGGGGGCTGTCCGCGAGCTACAGGCGGAGTTTCCCGAGAAGGCGATTCGATTGATCGAATGTCCGGAAAGGCTGGGCTCGAATGGGAAGGTGAGCACGCTTGCGCAGATGACGCCGCATGCGAAGCATGAGTTTCTGCTGGTGAATGACTCGGATATCACGGTAACGCCCCATTATCTGACTCGGGTGATGGGTCACTTCGCACCGGCGGAGGCAAGGCCACTACATCAGCCGCCGAAGCCGGTTGGGCTGGTAACGGCGTTGTATCGGGGAAGGGCGCATGGAACGGTGGGATCGCTGCTGGAATCGCTCACGATAGCAACGGACTTCATGCCCAGCGTTCTCGTGGCACGAATGATCGAGGGTGGGCTGCGCTATGGGCTGGGATCGACGCTTGCAGTGAGTCGCGAGGCGCTCGCGAAGATCGGTGGCTTTGAGGCGATTGTGGATCAGCTCGCGGACGATTATGAGCTAGGGGAACGGGTCTACAAAGCGGGCTATCGGATCGCGCTGAGTGCGGATGTAGTGGAGACGAGCGTGCCTGCGTATGACTGGCGCGGGTTCCGGGATCATCAATTGCGCTGGCTTCGGACTGTGCGGGATGCGCGGCCCGGTGGATATGCGGGGCTGATCTTTACGCATGGGCTCACGCTTTCTCTGCTGAATGTGATTGCGAGCGGAGCGAGTATGGTGAGCTTGTGGTTGCTCGCACTATGTTTCTTGCTCCGGCTTTCCCTGGCGATGACCGTGGGAGCGGGAGTACTGGGTGATCATCAGGTGCTGCCCTCGCTGTGGCTGATGCCCGTTCGGGATCTGATTGCGACGGGGTTGTGGATTGGGGGATTTGCGTCGAACACAGTTGTGTGGCGGGGCGAGCGGTTTGAGGTACGGAAGGGAAAGCTGCATCCGGCTGCGTAGGGCCGCGGGTGACGGCCTTGGTGTCCGAGCGAGAACCGCAGAGAAAGGTACGTCAGGGGCTAAAACCCCGGGCACTTTTCTGTGGACCTGTGCGGCCCGGCTGAAGTCGTGTGCTTGTTACAAAGCCTGACATTATCCGGCCTTGCTGCAAGCCAGCACCTCGTTGAAAGAGCTTTCCAGCAAGCGTGCTCATCAGGATTTGAAGCCGATTCGATGTTGGGCGGGAACCAGCAGCCTGAAGGTTGCCGGATCATCTGGCCTGGCTGTCGCCAATTTGCGGTGTGCTGGGGCCGGTTCAGAACTATTCCAGTGAATTGTGACGGATTCACGGATTGGCGCTATGGATGCGCGGGAGTGGTCTGGTAGTTTGGCCTCACGCGGTCTCGTGCTCGCTGTGAATGGTGGATGAGAGTCGAGGAGCCGCGAAAGGAGAGTTCGATGCAAATCCCCTCAAAGATCGTTGGCCGGATGTTGTTGTGTTGCGCGGTGGCAGCGGCACCCGCATTTGCTCTTGCGCAGGATTCGGCGAAACCGGCGAAGCCGGCGGTAGGCACTGCGATTTCGCCGTCGGAGACATACGGAAAACTGTTGAGCAACATGGAGAAGGAATTCGTTGATGCGGCGGAGGCAATGCCGGACGACAAGTTTGATTTCGCTCCGGCGGCGACGGCGGGCGACTTCAAGGGTGTGCGGAGTTTTGGCGCGCAGGTGAAGCATGTGGCAGACGCCAACTACTACTTCTTCGGCGGCAATATGTCTGAGGCAGACTTGAAGGCCAAGAGCGAAGCGATCGACAAGTTGAAGTCGAAGGCGGAGATTATTCAGGCGCTGAAGGACTCGCTCGTACAGGCGCATACGTATGTTAGCGGCATCACGGCTGAGAATGCATTTGTGATGACGGAGCACGGGACGCGCGGTGGCATGGCATCGTTCGGCCTTGCGCACATGATGGATCACTACGGGCAGATGGTGGTGTATCTGCGGATGAATGGAATTGTGCCGCCGGCGAGCCGCGGCGGAGGCATGTAAGAAGGTACGTAAGTCAGAAGAGGCCCGGCTGCTTGACGGCAGCCGGGCCTCTTTTTATTGCTCGCGAATGGCGGAGACGGGGTTGATGCGCATGGCGCGCACGGCCGGCAGGTAGCAGGCGAGGACGGAAATGATGGCAAGCAACACCAAAACCGCGAGTGCGGTGAAGGGATCTGTTGGACTGACGCCGTAGAGCATGCTGGCAATGAAACGCGTGAGGCCGAATGCGAGAGCGAGCCCTAACGCGAGACCGGCGACGGTCAATTGTATGCCCTGCATGAGGACAAGGCGCATGACGTCGGCGCGAGAAGCGCCGAGTGCGACGCGAATGCCGATCTCATGCGTGCGCAGTTGCGTGCGATAGGAGATGACGCCGTAAATTCCGGTGGCTGCGAGAATAAGGGCGATGATAGCGAAGATTCCGGCGAAGGTGCTGGCCATGACCGGGAAGATGGCGGAGGCGCGCGTGGTTTCCTGGAGCGATCGGACGTCAAAGAGAACAAGCTGCCGATCGACCTGGTGGATGGCTTCTTCGATGGCAGGCGCGAGTGCATCAGGATCGCCGGTAGTCTGGACCATAAGGGTGGGATCGTCGGGGTTCTGGAAGAAGCTGCGGTAGATCATGGGTTCGAGCGGTTCGTTGACGAACTGGTGCTTTGAGTTCTTCGCGACGCCGATGACGGTGCACGTGCGCCCCCAGATCTTGACGTGACGGCCGAGCGCATTCTGGTTGGGCCAGTAGCGGTCCGCGAGTGTCTGATCGACGATGACGACCGGCGGTGATGTGCGGATATCTTCGCGCGTGAAGTCGCGGCCTGCGGTGAGCGGGATCCCCATGAGGGAGAAGTAGCCGGGAGTGACGTCGGCGCGGCGGACTTCGTGCGACTCGTGCAACTGCGGTACGTAGTCGTCGGGGTAGACGTCGGCGTTTCTGCCGTTGAAGGAGAGCGGGAGCCAGTTGGTGAGGGCCGCGACTTTGATGCCGGGCAGAGCGGAGACACGATCGAGGATCTTGTGCTCGATGAGGTCTGCTTCCTTGTCGGAGTAACCGGCGATGCCGAGGGCGATGGAGGCGGTGAGGATATGGTCCTGGCGGAAGCCTGGGTCGGCGCCGCTCATGTTGCGGAGCGTACGGAGGAAGAGCGCGGAGGAGACGAGGAGTGCGAGGGAGAGGGCGATTTGCGTGACGACGAGACCGCTGAGCAGACGGCGGTGATGTCCACCGGAGATGGCGCCGGCCTCTTCTTTGAGGACCTCGGCAGCGTTGACGCGCGAGGAGCGGAGGGCGGGGAATGCGCCGCAGATCAAGGTGGCGAGGATGGAGAGCAGGACGATGATGGCAATAACGTTGTGATCTACGGTTCCGTTAAGGACGATGGGGTTCGCGTTGGGAGGAATGAAGTCGGCGAATCGTTTGGCGGTCCACGAAGTGAGGGCGAGGGCGAGCAGGCCGCCAGCGAGAGAGAGGATCAGGCCTTCCAGAATCATCTGGCGCATGAGTTGAAAGCGGCTGGCGCCGAGCGACTCGCGAATGGCGATTTCTCTGCGGCGGGCGACGAAGCGGACGAGAGCCAGGGTGGCCACGTTGACACAGGTGAGGAGGAGAACGAAAGCGGCGATGGCGAGGAGGATGGGGAGAGAGCGCGCCAGGTAGACGTTCGCGCCAAAGGGGGAGCGCCACATGGGATCGAGGGTGATGTTGTTTGCGCCGATATGCTCAGCGGGGTATGCAGCTACGATCTGGTGCATCACGTTTTCGATATCGCTCGTGGCTTGCTGGCGAGTGACGCCGGGCCTGAGGCGACCAAGGACATTGAGGTAATTGGCGCTGCGGTGTGTCATGCGCCACTTGTCTGATCCCAGCGGATCGATAGGAACCCAGGCGTCGTGACGGACTCCGGGCATGGCATTGATGAAGCCTTCCGGCGCTACCCCAATGATCGTTCCTGACTGGCGGGCGAGTTCGATGGGCTTGCCGACGATGGCTGGGTCTCCGCCGTACTTGTTCTTCCAAAGGGAGTAGCTGAGCACCACGTAACGGGCGCCGCCTTCGCGAGCTTCTTCACCAGGCAGAAAGAAGCGGCCGAGCGCGGGCTTGATGCCGAGGACGTCAAAGAAGTTCGCGGACACGTTGGCGACGTAGATGCGCTCAGGCATGCCGTTTCCGGTAAGCGTGAGCCAGTCGTGGTGGTAGGCGAGCATTCCGCTGAAGGAGTGGTTGCGCTCACGGATGTCGCGGTAATCGAGGTAAGAGAAGGGCGGGGCGGGGGAGGTGCTCCACTGGCCGCGCATGACGCTAACGAGTTCGCTGGTATTGCGGGCTCTCGGGATCGGGTTGAGCATGGTCCCGTCGATCCAGCTGAAGACGGTGCTATTGGCGCAAATGGCGAGCGCCAGCATCAGAACGGCGGTGCAAGTGAATCCCGGGCTCTTGCGCAGTTGCCGCAAGGCAAAGCGAACATCTTGGAGCAGTCCGGCCATGGACGCCTCCCAAAGGAACTTTGCTCTTGGGGAATCAGAGTATTTGCAAACAGAAGTGCAAGCTGTGCGCCAAAGCACGGGTGAGCGGAACTGCTTCGACGGAAGGGGGTTAGGCATTGTGGCGAACCGGATGCCGACTCCGGTTATGTGCGGTTGCTTCGCCGGATGTCCGTTTTCGGACAGGCATTATGAGCGTGAACATCGGAAGCGTTGACAGTGGTGGAGAGCGAGGATACAGTCGGCGGAAGTCTTTTCGGATTCCCAAGCAAAACAGAGATGAGCGCAATGTTGGAACGGATCGGGAGAGTGTTCGCTCGCGGCGGAAGGGTTCGTGCGGGGTGGCGGTTCGCGCTGCTTGTGCTCTTGTACTGGGCCTGCGGGCCTGTGCTGAACCCGGTGCTGGAAAAGATGCATTTTCCTGACCGGGGCATGACGGCGGGTAGCCTTGCCCTGAATGAGGGACTGGATTTCGTTCTGATCGGCTTCTTCTCGTGGATCATAGCGCGGCTGGGGCGCGAGAGGGTTTCAGACTACGGTCTCGCGCTTCGGCGCGGCTGGGTGCGTCGGTTTCTGTCCGGAGTGATGTGGGGCACCATTCCATCGGTGATGATTCTGATTCCGATCTGGCTGGCCGGGGCTTGTTCGTTCCGCGGGCTCGCCGTGCATGGGGTCGACTTGGCGCGGTCGGCCGGCGTGTGGGGAGTTGCGTTTCTACTGGTTGGTTTCGCCGAGGAGTTTACGTTTCGGGGGTGTGCGCAGGCGACGCTGGGCGAGGCGATTGGCTTCTGGCCGGCGGCACTGCTGCTGTCGGGCCTCTTCGGGTTGGTGCACCTTTTGTTCAAAGAGAACGAGGGGTGGGTGGACCCGATCAGCGTGGCCCTTTACGGGTTGTTCTGGTGTTTCACGCTACGGCGCACCGGCAGTCTGTGGTTTGCAGTGGGATTCCATGCGGCTTCGGATTACGTGGACATGGTGGTCTTCGCGGAACCGAACACGGGCGCAGGAGGCCATGCGGTTCCGGGGCATCTGCTGGATGTGGCTTTCCATGGACCGGCGTGGCTGACGGGAGGTCCGCGGGGAACCGAGGCGAGCTTGCTGGTGTTTCCAGTGCTGGCGGTGCTGTTCTATGTGTTCAATGTGTTGTATCCGGAGAGGGCTGAGAGAACCAAGGCCGGTTCAGGTGAACTGAGTGCTGTCTGATCGGAGTATTCAAGTGTGATTCCCGGGCCTCTGGTTGGAGGCCCGGAGAGTTCGCTTCAGGACGGACTAGTTCAGCAGATCGCTTGTGGTGGTTGAGGTGGTGATGCGCTTGCCGGAAAGCGCACCGGTGAAGGTTGTGGTCACCTTGCCATTGGTGTCGTAGGCGGTGAGGGTGAAGGTGCCGGTGAAGTGCTGGCCGTCTGAGGAGACGGTGACTTTCTCGATGAAGCGTGTTGGGCCAACTGGGTCGCCAATGCCGTTATTGGTGTTGTTGGGGAACTGATTGGCGAACCAGGCGAAGTGATTGAGGTAGTAGCTGGAACTTCCGGTTCGCTTCCAGACGCCGAGGCAGAAGTTGCCGTCCTGGGGTGGGCGGACGGAGTTCATGATCTCGGTGTGGTCGCTGTGCCAGACGGAGAGGGCGTTGTCGATGACGGTGTCGGGGATGGCGTTGCCGTTCATCGTCTTTGCGGTGAAGAGCACATGCCACATGCCGACGATGGATGGGCCGTCCTCATCGCCGTCATCGAATGCGGTACGGGCCAGGTGAGCGGCGCCGATGGAGGGCTGCCAGCTGCTGGGTTTATAGGCTTTGGTTGGGAGCCCGCACTGGGAGAGAGCGGCGGGAACGGTAGCAAGGGCGATCACCAATGCGACCAACATCGATGCGAGCCTGCAATTTTTTGACCTCATGTCCTTTTCCTCCTCGGCCGGGGAAGACGGCACCGTCGATCAGGTGTTCTTTGAGAGAACCGGAGCCGGCGCAAGTTGAGGGATACGCCGACTCCGGGTCCGGTCAAAGGACATGTTCTGGTCGAGCAATGCCGTTGCCGGCTGACCACGAAGCTAAGCGCGGAGCGTACCGGCGTGGCAATGAAGAGGAGGTAAAGGGAGAGGTGAAGTTTAGGTGAAGCGGCAACCTCTTTCAAATTGGGCATTTTCCTGACACACTGTTTCGTATTCCTCGAAAGAAAAAAGGGACAATGCGGTGATTGTGCGCGCTGATTTCAGCAGCAGTGATCCTGATCCGGCCGGCTGGAGCCGTTCGTTGAGAGGTCATCACCTGGAGGTAATCAGGCGTGTGCTTCGGCGGAGATGACCAAGTTCTTCTCGCGTACCGCGCCGGTAATCGCACGAGCAGTTGAGGGCGGATTAGATGAAGAAGAATTGAAGGTAGTCTGGAACCTCATCAACGCGAGAGTGGATTGAGCGGATTGGTATATCAATTCGGGGACTTCCGGCTGGATTGCCAGAGGTTTGAGCTTCAGCTCAACGGGCGGGCCGTCCGCGTAGAGCGGAAGCCGATGGAGTTGCTGATCCTTCTGGCGTCGCGACAGGGGCAACTGGTGACGCGCGCGGAGATTGCGGAGCGGCTGTGGTCAAGCGAAGTATTTGTCGATACGGAGCACGGGATCAATACGGCTGTTCGAAAACTGCGACATCTGTTGCGGGATGATGCGGAGGAGCCGCGATTCATTCAGACCGTGACCGGAATGGGATACCGGTTTGTAGCGTCAGTGACAACGGCTGAGCCGGCGCATGCGAGCGTTCAAACTCAAGCGAGCAAGGAGGCGATCGATTCTGCGGGCGCGGAAGCAGTTACACCCGAGGTTGCACACTCTGGCGTTCGCCCAAGGAGACGGGTACTCGGCTGGTATGCGGCGGCGGGTCTGTGCGCGCTGGGCGCCTTCGGTGGGACAGCGGTTTACCGATTGCGGCAACATTCGGCCGAGGTGAAGTACACGCAGCTCACGGATTTCACAGATTCGGCGGTGCAGCCGGCCTTGTCGCCGGACGGGCACATGCTGGCGTTCATCCGCGGCGTGGATCCGTTCATGACTGTGGATCAGATCTACGTAAAGATGCTGCCGAGCGGTGAAGCGCGAAAAGTGACCGACGACAACCGGCTGAAGTACGGGCTGTCGTTTTCGCCGGACGGGTCGGAGATCGCATATACGGTGCTGGAGGGGCCGGTGTTTTCGACGTATGTGGTCTCGGCGCTGGGCGGAGAGCCGCAGCTGCTTTTCAAAAACGCGGCGGGGCTGCAATGGCTGGATCAGCAGCACATTCTTTTTTCGCAAGCGCCAACGGGAATTCACCTGAGCGTGGTGAAGTCGAGCGTGTCCCGGGAGAATGTGCAGCTTCTCTATGCGCCGGCGCACGAGCGCGGCATGGCTCATTATTCGTACCCATCTCCGGATCGGCGCTGGGCAATTGTCGTGGAGATGAATGGAAACGGAGAGTGGGCTCCTTGCCGGCTGATTGCGCTTGAGGGAGAGCATCAAACGCGGACTGTCGGACCGCAGGGCGGATGCACCTCCGCGGCCTGGTCGCCGGATGGCAACTGGATGTACTTTGGCGCGTACGTGGATGGACACAACCATCTTTGGCAGCAGCGGTTTCCGGAAGGAGAGCCGCAGCAGATCACGTCGGGGCCGACGGAAGAGGATGGGATTGCGGTTGATCCTGACGGACATTCGTTGATCACATCGCTGGGTGTCTACCAGACATCGATGGTGTTTCACGACGAGAAGGGCGACCACACGCTGTCGTCGGATGGTGAGGTGATCTGGTGGCCAAGTCCTGTATTCAGGCAAGAAGACAAGGTCATCTACTATCTTCTCCGCCGTGGAAAGGGATTGGGTACCGAGCTGTGGCAAACGGAGGTGGACTCAGGAAAGAGCGAGGCCGTGCTTCCGAATATCTCGATGGCATCGTTCAATATTTCGCCGGATGGCAAGCAGGTTGTGTATGCAACCTGGGGGGCAAACGGCGTAACAGAGTTGTGGCGTGCGCCGATGGACCGCAGTTGGGCTCCGGTGAGACTCGGGATAGCTGGTGCGCGTATGCCGCAATTTGGAGGCCAGGGGCAGATCTTATTCCAGCGCGCTGAGGGCGGTACGAATTACCTGGAGCAGAGCGATGCGGATGGCAAGAATATCTCGAAGGTCGTTCCGTATCCGATCTCGGATCTTCAGAGCATTTCGCCGGGGCGAAAGTGGGTGATTCTGGCGGCGGCGAGGCCGGTGGAAGATCATCGTCAAACGATCATGGCTGTTTCGCTGGAAGACGGGAGCCGGAAGATTCTTTGCGCAGATTACTGCACGCCGAAGTGGTCGCCCGACGGAAAGTATTTGTTTATCACGGTGCAGTATGTATCGCGGAACAGCCCGGGACGGGCTCTTGCGATCCCGATGGGGCCGGGGGAGACGTTTCCGGATTTTCCTGCTGAGGGAATCCCACCGCTGGCGGAGCCAAGTGTGGTGCAGGGGAGTCGATCTGTGCCGCGCTCGGTGGTGGTGCCGGGGATGGATCCTGATCACTACGCCTGGATCAATGCCACGGTGCAGAGGAATCTCTACCGAATCACCCTTCCTTGATCTGTTTGAGCGCAATCATTTCATCGAACTACGGATAAGGGTTTTGTTCTAACGTAGCTCCGCCGCCGTCTCACACAGGCGCGTTCGGTGACTTGACGAATTGCGAAGAGCGGGGCTAGTCTCGACAACAATTCACGATCGACCGGTGGTTAAGAGTTACCGGCGCATTTGCGGCCCGACTGGAAAGTCCCGGATCGTATTTCTCCAAGGTATTTAACCTGAACAACTCAATAGGAGGTTTCCTCATGAGTAAGCTCTCTCTTGCTCCCAGGTTCGTTTGGCCCATTCTCAGTTGTGTCTGTGTAGCAGTTGCCGGTTTGCCAGCTCCGGCACAAAGCCAGTGGAACAACCGCGGAGCTGCAGGCGGGTGGCATCAGATCGAAAGCGGCATGCCGCCAGTGATGGTGCATCCGACCAGGGAAGCGTCGGAGCAGGCGCGGGGCGCGGCGAAACATCGCCCGAGCACCTCAAATGATCTCTATTATCACGGCGGTGTCGGCGGCATCGGGGTGGAGACGGCTCCAAAGGTCTATCTCGTACTTTGGGGATCTCAATGGAATAGCAACGACCCGAGTGGTGAGGAGTCGCTCTTAGTCAGTTTCTTCAAGGGAGCGGGAGGCAGTTCCTGGTTGAACTCAGTGACACAGTATTGCCAGGGTGTGGCGACCGGGACCTACTACTGCAGCGGTGGGACGAAGGCAGGCAATCCGACCGGGATCTTTGTCGCAGCGTGGTATGACAATGCATCGGCGGCGCCGACGCATCCCACTCAATCGCAGCTCGCGGCCGAGGCTGTGCGTGCGGCACAGTTCTTCGGGAACACGACATCCTCAAAGAACGCGAGTGTTCAGTATGTTATTGCGACATCGCACGGGCACAATGCGAGCGGCTTCGGATCACAGTACTGCGCGTGGCACAGCTCGACGAGTTCAAGCGCCGGGAACATTGCGTATACCAATCTCCCCTACATCACCGATGCTGGGGCAACGTGCGGGGCGAACTTCAACGGTCTCGGTTCGAAGGCTGGAATCACGATCGTAGAGGGGCACGAGATGGCCGAAACGATTACGGACCAGTTCCCGAACGGTGGATGGCTGGATTCAAGTGGCGCTGAGAATGGAGATAAGTGCGCATGGATCTCTTCGGGGCAGGGCGCGACGGCGGACGTGAAATTCTCGACCGGGACGTTTCCGGCGCAGTCCCTGTGGAGCAATGCATTCAACAGCGGAGCGGGCGGATGCGTGCTTTCGTATTGAAGATCAGAAATTCAGATTGAAGCGAGCAGGGCGGCTAAACAGCCGCTCTTCTTGTTTGTGCCGGTGCGCTGCTATCGTTGAGCCAAATGCCGTTGGTGACTCTAACTGAAGCTGGGGTTCCGATTCAGGGCCCGAGCGCGACGATGATCTACGACGACTGGTATCCAGCCTTGCGGACAGATACGTTGCGCAAGGGGAAGTTAGCCACCGCGATGCTGCTTGGAATTCCGCTGGTGCTTGGGAGACGCAGCGATGGCCGGGTATTTGCAATGCGCGACAGCTGTCCGCATCGAGGGATTCCGCTGAGCCATGGATGGTTCGATGGACAACGTGTCACGTGCCGTTATCACGGCTGGGAATTTGAGCCGTGCTCCGGAAGATGCGAGTTGATTCCATCTCTCTCAAGCCACGATCATCTGGATGCAACGAAGATCTATGCGAGTGCTTATCCGTGCGAGGAGCGCGATGGGCATGCGTGGGTGTATGTGCCTGGGCCAGGAAGTGGCAAGCGAGCACAGGGCTCGGAGTTAAGACCAGTGCCGGAACTTGCGAAGTTTGGGCCACGCTACAGGACGGCGTTCTTGACGGCGGATCTGCCATGCAACGTGGATCACGGGATCATTGGATTGATGGACCCAGCTCACGGGCCGTTCGTGCACCAGGCATGGTGGTGGCGTTCGCGGGCGAGCATTCGGGAGAAGACCAAAAAGTTCGAACCGATTCCCGAGGGCTTCAGAATGAGCGCACATGCTCCAAGTGCGAATTCGGCGCCGTACAAGTTGTTGGGCGTGTATGGACAGCCGGTACAGACGACGATCGATTTTGTACTGCCGAATCGAAGGACGGAGATTATCCGTGCGGGAGACAAGTGGTTTTCCTCGCTGACGACGGTAACTCCGGTCACCGCTTCGACGTGCAGAATCGATGTCATCGCGGCATGGAATGTGTTCTATTGGGTTCCGTTTCTTACGCCGATTGCGAAGTTTTTTGGGGCTAAGTTTGTGCGCCAGGATCAGGAAACGATGATTCAGCAGGCAGAAGGGTTGAAACACAATCCGAGCCTCATGTTGATCGATGATGCCGACAAGCCTGCGAAGTGGTATTTTGCTCTGAAGCAGGCGCGGCTCGACGGGGCGGGAAGACATCCGATGGACGGACCGGTTTCACTGCACTGGCGGAGTTGAGGTTCTCCTTCACGCAGGCTCAGCTCGCTCTTCGCCGACATGAGAAGAATTCTTCTACGGAGATGCACTTTCATTTTGCGATTCGAGAGTGTAATTGACTGCAAGGGCGCGCGAAAATCCAGCAGGTTCTCAGCGAAGGACGCCGAAGCTTCAGCGCCCCCTCTCACACGCCTTCATGCAATTGCCGGGACATGGACGCGGGAGACGGTGAGTACGGTGATGTCGTCTGACTGGCCGAAGGATTCGGCTGCTTTTGCGATGGCATCCGCCGATTGAGAGCTGATGGCGCGGGTGCGCTCAAAGCCGTAAAGCTGGCCGGATGAGTCGGAGGCTTCAACGATTCCGTCGGAGACGAGCGTGAGCGTTCGGCCGGGTGCGAGTTCGAATTGAATTTCGGAGTAATCGAGTTCTAAGAGAAGGCCGAGCGGAAGTCCGGATGGAACTTCGATTTCGGCCCCGTCGGAATAGGGAGCGAGGTGGCCGGCGTTGGCGAGTGTCACGGTTCCCTGGGGGTCGATGCGCGCGCAGCAACAGGTGATGAATCCCCCATTTTTGGCTTCGCAGATCTGACGATTGAGACGGCGCAGAAGTTCGGCGGGAGAGAGGTTCTCCACGGCAAGTGTGCGGAGAGCGCCGATAGCAAGGGTTCCGGTCATGGCGGCTTTGAGCCCTTTTCCGCTCACGTCACCGACAACGATGAGCGCGGATCCGTCCGGCTGCTCGATGACCTGGTAGAAATCTCCAGCGACTTCTTCAGCGGGCAGATAGGCTGCTTCGATATGGAGCCCGGGAACGGTGGGAAGAGAAGCAGGGATGAGTTGTTGCTGAACTTCGCGGGCAGCCGCGAGATCGGCGATAGACCGAGCCTGCTCCTGCGAGACACGAGAGAAGCGGAAGAAGATGACAATGAGGCTGCTTAAAAAGAAAAGCAGGTTGCCCAGATCGTTCGGCTCGAGTTCAACAGGGCCGATGCTGATGGTATTCACGAGAAATTCGAAGTGGCTCAGGCCAAGATAAATGGATGCACTTCCCAGGTCGTAGAGCGCCAAGGTGATGGGGGGCAGGAGACTGGGCAGGATGAGCCAACCGGCTTCGCGATTTCCGCGACGATACCAGTTGAAAAGCAGGATCGGGAGGAGCACTGCGACCGGAAGAATGATCAGCGGCTCGATGATCATGTACGTTTGAGACTGGATTTTGCCGTACCACACGAGCCATGGGATCGCCGCAGGAATGATAAGCAGATTCTGGTAGATCTGCCACAGTCGGCCCAGTCGATGACCTCCAAAGGCGAAGGTAAAGCGGGTCTGAGTGATGATGACCGCGTAAATGACAGGATCTGCGAGGCCCACATTCCACGCGAGGGGAACGAAACCTGAGTGCTGGAGATAGTAGATTACGTCGATGGTCCCGACGAGGAGGAAGTAGAGGCCTAGCCAGAAGTATTCAGTGTGTCCGCGTTGCCGAGAGTAAAGTGCGAAGAGGGCGAGTCCGGCAAAAGCGATCAGCGTGTTGATGACCAGTGCCGGGATGGCGTACGACGTCCGGTCGTGATACATGGATTGACGTTGTGTTTCGATTGCGTCGGGAGTGCCGAGGTAGAGGGACATGAACTGCGGGAAGCGCCAGGCGGCGTATCCTGTAGGGATGTGCGTGCGCAGAGCGAGGACAATATCTGCCGGGCCCTCGGGGATGTCGAAGACGCGTTCGACGGGGCGATTAACGAGCAGGCTGGAGAGGATCTCGGGACCGGGGACGGGTGATCCGTTGAGATAGAGCGAGTAGGTTCCGATGCCACCCTGAATGAGAAGCGAAAGCTCCGGGTGATTTTCGCGAAGTCTAATGTGGCGGCGGAACCAGCGCCAGCCGGGCTGTGCGCTCCCGAGATCATCCAGGCGAACCGATTGCCACTGCGAGTCATCGAAAGCGGGACCGGACCAGGCTGCGTTGTCGCCCTCGCGGGTCAGCCATCCTGAATCGATGTCCGTGAGCCAGTCCTGGGCATGGGGACGATCGATGAGATTCTGATCATCGCTATCGAGCGCGACTGAAGGAGCCTGCGCAACGAGCCCTGGACCGGTACACAGGGCGATAAGCAGAATTGAGAGGAGAAGTCTTTTCATCGGGCGTCGAGAACATGGTACTGGCGCCCGTTCAGAACAGGAAAAGCAAATTTGAGAAGTTCTATTTTTGTTCGGCCTCTGGCTCGTCGTCGATCGGGTTCTCGCCGTCTTCGCCTTCGATCGAGATTCGGAGCGAGCGCAGGAAATTCACGTCGTTCTTCGTGAACGCCGTGCCTCCCTCGGACGACTCGCCGGTTTCACTGTTCTCTCCCTCTTTGACTTCGTTGAGTCCAATGGTGGCCTCGAGCATCAGGAGAACGTCGAACCCGTGCTTGCGGATGTCCTGTACGACGCCAGCGATCTGTTCGCTTTCGATGACGGACTCATGGATGGCTTCACCGAGTTGTTGGATCAGTTCGCGCAGGCGAGATGTCACAAGTTCCTCCGGCAGCTACCAGCGCGGGGAGTGGCGCGGGGCGGCAATGATTTAACTACCTTACTTCGCAAGCGGCACTCCGGCAACTGGCATCTAGCATTGGATGCACAGAGGCGAAGAGACGTCCGCCGCTGCTACCATCATATCGAAGTGAGACCTCAAACGATTGGACGGGTGCTTGGGATTGGATTTCGCTTGGCGGGCCGTATGGCTGGCCAGGCGATCATGGGCGAAGGTGCGCAGGGCTCGCCTGCGAACGTTCAGCAGAGCACAACTGCGCCCGCTCAGGAACGAGGACGCGCTGCGGGCCAGGTCACTCGTAATGTAGGACACGGAGTTTCGGGATTCTTCAAGCCGTTCAAGACAGTCGGTGGCAAGATTTTGCTGGAAGTCGTCAGTGTTTTCTTTCTGTTGCCTGCGATTGCGTTTGCACCGGTTTTGTGGAGGACACGCGAAAGCTGGCAACACGGGCCTGATCATCGGACCTTTGTGGCTGCAGCGGTGGTCATTGTTGTCTTTCTTTATCTTGGGTTGAGCTCTTTCTGGCGGGCAAGGAAACGACTGTAGGCTGATCAGCTGTCGTGAATGTCTGACCTAATCGAAGTGCGATCGCAGGAACAAACCAGATCGGACCATCTCCGAGCGATCGATTGTCCACTTCAATCTGAACTGCCAGGAATGAGAAGCGTGGTTGCGGAGGCACATGAAGGTCTCTTCAAATGACATCCTGATTGCGATCGATCTGCAGTTGGATTTCTGCCCGGGCGGCCGGCTGGCTGTAGCAGGCGGGGACGAAGTCATTCCCGTGATCAATCGGGTGGCGCAGAAGTTCGAGCATGTGGCGCTTACGCAGGACTGGCACACCGCGGATCACACTTCGTTTGCATCAGGACATGCCGGGAAGAAGCCATACTCGCAGATCGAGCTGAGCTATGGGATTCAGACTCTGTGGCCCGATCATTGTGTCCAAGGTACGCTCGGTGCCGAGCTGCATCCCGAGTTGAAGCTGACTCGAGCGGAACTGATTGTACGCAAGGGTTTTCACCGGGCGATCGATTCCTACTCAGCTTTTTTTGAGAACGATCGCATCACGGCAACCGGGCTGGGCGGGTATTTGAAGGAGCGGGGGTTCAGCCGGGTGTTTCTGGCTGGGCTGGCCTATGACTTCTGTGTGGGATATTCCGCTCTGGATGCGCGGCGTCTGGGATTCCAGGCCGTGGTCTTGAAGGATGCGTGCAGGGCTATCGATCTGGTTGGGTCAGTGGCGGCGATGGAGAACGAGTTTGCCAGAGCTGGTGTTCAGTTGGTGAACACGGGTGAGCTTGAGAGACCAGACGAAGACTAGAATCGTAAGAGGCGATCATAAGCGCAATGAGTTTGGCTGGTGATTGCGAACGTCGCATGTCGCGCAACTTCTACATTTTGGCTGCAGCACTTGGGTTTTTCGCGCTGCTGTCGGGGGCCATGATGCTGGTCCCTGCGAGCTTTCAACCGGGGCTGCCAGCGAATGGCTCTCTGTGGAGGACCGTGGCATTGATCATGCTCCTCTCGGCCCTGGCCTGCGCGCTGATCGGTGTGATGAGCAATCTGTTCGAGCAGGTCGACAGGCGGAGCGAGGACCAGCGAGTCGACGCGCGGCGGAGGCGAAGGGAGTTGAGAAAACCTCCACAGTGACGCTATCTTGCCCCCTTTCGGAACTTGATGGAGCGCTCCGGCGTCCTACCGGAACGGGGTGCAGAGAAAACAAATAGAATTGAAGCAGCGGGGATCTCTCCTCGGAAGGACGCAGGCGCTGATGTATGAAGTTACCGTGGAGGGCGGTTTCTCCTCCGGACACTATCTTCGCAACTACCGGGGCAAGTGCGAGAATCCGCACGGGCACAACTACAAGGTCCGCGTGACGCTGCGGGGCCGGGAGTTGGACGAGGCTGGATTGCTGCTCGATTTCAAGTTGCTGAAGCAGGTGATGCGGCCCGTTATCGACCGGATCGATCACCAGATGCTGAATGATTTGGACCCGTTCACTACCCTGAATCCTTCGGCGGAGAACATTGCGAAGTATTTCTACGACCAGACAAACGAGCAGCTCGCCGAGATGACCAAAGGACGCGTGCATGTGAAGGACTGCACGATCTGGGAGACGGACACAACGACGGCGACCTACTTCGAGTGAACAGTGATCAGTGATCAGACTTCCAGACCTCATAATCGAAACTGGGGCACCCGCACCTGAGTTCGGCGGAAGCAGTTTGCGGCGTGGTCGTTCACGATGCCGGCGGCTTGCATCCATGCGTAGACGATGGTAGGGCCGACGAATTTGAGGCCGCGGCGTTTCAGCTCTTTCGAGATCGCGGTGGAGAGCGGAGTATGTGCGAGGACCGGTCCGGTGTTTTGAATGGGCTTGCCTCCGGCGAGTTTCCAGACCCAGTCCGCGAAATCAGTTCCTGACTTTTGCATTTCAAGGAAGATTCGAGCGCCATGGATGGTGGCCTCGATCTTGGCGCGCGAGCGGATGATGCCGGGATTCTCGAGCAGGCGGGCTATGTCAGGCTCTTTGAATCTTGCTACTTTAGCCGGGTCGAATTGGCGGAAGGCTTTGCGGAAGGCGTCGCGCTTGCGGAGCACGGTGATCCAGGCGAGACCTGCCTGGAAGCCTTCGAGCATGAGAAGTTCCCATAGGGCGCGGCTGTCGTGCTGAGGCACACCCCATTCTTCGTCATGATAGGTGCGGAGAAGAGGATCGCTTTCGGCCCACAGGCAGCGGTGTTTTTCTGGCATGGTTCCATGCTAAGCGGAACGAGCGACACCGAAGTGTGGAGTACGGCCGTTGCAGCCAATGCGCCTATTTCGCAGGGGCTGAAGCCCGGATATCTCTCAGCGCTTTTCGGCACGATGAAGTCGTGCCCTGACACAAACGTGTTTCGCAAAAAGCAAAATCAGCAGATTAGTGTGACTCGGTCCAAACACGGCTCGGTTCTGACCAGGCGGACTTCAGTCGATGAAGTAGCCGATCTTTTCCAGGATGCTGTCGTTCAGCTCGACGCCGAGGAGCCTGGGGTTGAAACCTGCGCGGATGTCGTCTTCGAAGTGCTGAAGGACGGTGCCGGGAAGGTCGGTTTGCGAGCGCAGCAGTCGGATGAGCGCGGCGCTGTCAGTGGGATATTCGTAGTCACCCGGCAACCCGCACGACGGCTTGAGCGTGAGCGAGAGGGGGATCGTTCCGATGGAGGGGTCGCCGGAAGACCGGGCAATCAGATTCATTCGCATGCCGAGAATGGTGGCATCGAAATTCGCCGGCCTCAATGACACGGATAGGGGATGAACATGCGACCAGGGTAATGGCAGGCATTACTTCCGGCATGGAGAAAATGCGGCCGGCTCTGAAACGGGCGTGCGGGCCTACTTCATGTCCTTTGATTTGGACTTGAGGTAGGTGTCGAAGGGGATTTCGAAGTAAAAGAGCTCGTTACCATCGGCATCGCGCAGCTTGTGAAGATGGAGCTTTGCGCCTTCGAGAGGGTGGTCGAGCTGGGAGACGTCGTAGAAGAGAAAACCGGCGCGGGTGGTGTGCGGCTCGACGACAAGGGCACCGTATACGAACTGATTGAAGTCCTCTTCGATGTTTTTATTGCTGGCCTTCGGCTTCATCTTGATGGACGGGAAAGGGCCGGGTAAGGGGATTTTTTTACCTTCGCGCTCAGTTCGCGTCATGAGGCGCTCGATATCGGAAGGTTCGGCAGCCTGGATGCGGTCTCCGCCGGCCGTGTAGAAGAGAATGCGCGCATCGCGGAGGGAGATGGGGCGGTCTCCGTCGTTGGTGACGGTTAGCAGAACTGGCATGACGCCATGGCCGAGATAGTCGACGCGGAAGATGGATTCCTTTTCGCGCGTGTCGTAGGGCTCAGCGGCGATAGAAACGTGTTCTTTTTCGTGGGTCTCGACCGCGGGGAAGGAGGTGGCCGGCTGGACTGGCGGCATTTTGTGGTCGCTGGCCCGGGCCGGGAGGGTTAGCCCAATGATCAGAAGCGGCAGCGTACAAAGGACTTTCATCGTGCTCGACTGTATCATTTGAGGGTTAGACCGGGGGAAGGCACGTTCCGTCTCGCATGATTTTGTTTCTCTATAACGTGGCGCTGTTTGCGGCCCTTGTGGCGAGTGCTCCGTGGTGGCTCTGGCGGATGGCGACGACTGAGAAATACCGGGCTGGGTTGAGAGAGCGGCTGGGATGGCTTCCGAATCGGTTGAAGAGGCTGGCTGAGGACTCCCGGCCCGTGATTTGGCTGCATGCGGTTTCGGTGGGCGAGGTGCTGGCAGTCAGTCGTCTTGTTGAGGAGATTGTAGCGGCTTTTTCTGGACACAGACTGCTGATCTCCACGACTACCCGGACGGGACAGGCGCTGGCGCGAGAGCGTTTTGGGGCGGAACGGGTTTTCTATTGCCCACTGGATCTGCCTTGGGCGGTGCGGACCTATCTGAATACCCTGCGGCCGGAACTGCTGGTGCTGGCGGAAACTGAGTTCTGGCCGAATCTGCTGCATGGATGCTTCCGGCGAGGGATTCCCGTGGCTGTCGTGAACGCGCGAATTTCAGATAGATCGTGGCCGCGATACCAAATGCTGCAGCGGCAGTGGAGGCCGATTCTGGGGAGGCTGAGCCGGGTGCTGGCGCAGAGTTCGTTGGACGCGGAGCGGATGCGGACGTTGGGGTGCCGTGCGGAACGAGTGGTTGTCTCAGGCAACTTGAAGTTTGATGTGCGGGTTCCGCAAGAGGCTGAAGCGACGCGGATCCTTAAGGCCTTGGCCCCGAGTTCCCGATTCCTGATTGCGGGCAGCACTTTGGAAGGCGAAGAGACTGCCCTCCTCGAGACCCGGACACATCTTCTTGGAGCAAATCCGAAACTGATCTTTGTTCTTGCCCCTCGCCACCCGGAACGCTTTGAAGCTGTGGCAAGACTGCTCGAATCGTACTCAGTACCATGGGTGCGCCGTTCGGCATGGAGAGGGAAAACGGCGGGGGATCTCGACGCACTCGGAGGCGGAGAAGTCGTTTTGCTGGATTCGATCGGAGAGCTGGCATCTGTATACTCCATCGCCACGGTTGCATTTGTGGGTGGCAGCCTGGTACCGGCTGGCGGGCACAATCCTCTCGAGCCCGCACAGTTCGGGGTGCCCATCGTGATGGGCCCGCACTACGCCAATTTCCGGGCGATGACGGACGATTTGCTGGCGCATGATGCTCTGCGGATCGCGCGAAAGGAAGAGCTGTCCGAGGTGTTGGTGAAGGTGGTCAGCAGTCCAGCGGAAGCACAGGCGATGGGAGAGCGAGCCCGAAGGGTGTTCGAGGAGCAGGCAGGAGCAACAGCAAGGTCTATCGAGGCGATTCGGGATCTTCTGCACGTTGAGACAGAGACCTCCGCTGGCGTTGAGGCGAGGTAATGATGAGGCGTCCGCTGCTGCTCCCTCTCGTCCCCCTGTATGCCGCTGGTCTTGCGCTGCGCGAGCTTCGGCTGGAGCACGGATGGGAGAAAGTTCGGATTCTCTGGTACCCCGTGATCAGTGTCGGAAACCTCTCGACAGGCGGAACGGGGAAGACACCACTGATGGTGGCGCTGGTAAGGCTGCTGCGTCGAGAAGGAATCAACGTCGATGTGCTTTCGCGGGGATACGGGAGGAAGAGCAGCCAGGCTGCGCGTGTAAGAGCGGATGGAAGTGCGGAGGAGTTTGGGGACGAGCCGCTGCTAATTGCGCGAAAAACAGGCGTGCCGGTCTGGGTGGCTCCGGAGCGGTACGAGGCGGGGAAACTGGCTGATGAGCATTTCATTCAGGGTGGAGGCGAGATGTCGGGCGATCCAGTTCCTCTCGTACATTTGCTCGATGACGGTTTTCAGCATCGGCAGCTTTTTCGTGATATCGACGTGCTGCTGGTGAACAGCGAAGACATGCAGGACTCATTGCTTCCGGCCGGGAATCTCCGCGAGCCGTTGAGCGCATTCAGACGTGCAAATGTTCTAGCCATTCCGGCAGATGACAAGCAGGCTGAGCAGTACTTAACGGATCTGCTTGCCGCGGACGGAGACTCTGGCGAGCATGGGTGGATCGGCCCTGTATGGCGGTTGCGGAGACGGATGGAGGTTCCTGAGATCGATGGTCCCGTAGCTGCGTTTTGCGGGATCGCGCGACCGAAGCAGTTTTTCGATGGTCTGGAGGCGCATGGTTTGCACCTGGTTTCAAGAAGGGTCTTTGCGGATCACCATCGCTATTCAAAGAAGGATATTGAGACCTTACTCGGGAGTGCCCGAAAGGCGGGCGCCAAGAGCTTCATCACGACGGAGAAGGATCACGTCCGAATGGGGGATCTGGCGAATCGGCTTGGAGCGGATCTGCCGCTGCGGACCGCGGATCTGACGATCGAGTTCGATGACGAGTTGAGCGTTGTCGCGTGGCTCAAGATGAGGCTTGCGAAGACGCACATGGCGCAGGCTCACCGGAAGACAGTCGAGAACCATCAGCCATCCAGATTGGGTCGGCCTCTGTGAGAAAATCTAAATTTGCAAACGCAATCCAAGTATCGTTTGCTCGTGGTGCGACTCGGGGCCATGGGCGACATCCTGCATGCATTACCGGCGGTGACGGCACTGCGCGGAACGCATCCGGGGTGGGTGATCGACTGGGTTGTGGAGCCGATCTGGAGTGCTCTGCTGACGGCTGAACGGGGAGCGGTTCGAGACACAGCGGCCAAATACCCGAAGCAGCCAATCGTCGATCGGGTTTACTTCGCATCGACGCGGAAGTGGCGGCACAACCTGTTGGCAGGTGAGACCCGGAATGAGATCGGCGCCTTGAGGCGGGCGCTGAAACAAGAACATTATGATGCCGTCGTCGACTTTCAGGGAGCGGTGCGTTCGGCGATGATCGGACGGATGGCGCGAAGCCGGAGATATATCGGCGAAGCCAAGCCGCGAGAGGCTGTTGCAAAGCTGCTGTTCACGGAGAGAGTGGCGACCAGAGGCGTGCACGTCATCGAGCAGGACGTGGAGGTTGCTGCCGCAATCGCAGGCGACGCTTTGGAAGCCAGGCAGCCGATGCTTCCGTTCGATCCCGAAGCTGAGAAGTGGGCGGACAGTTTGATGGAGAACTCGAAGGATTCTCCTGCTGTGCTGATTAATCCCGGTGCAGGCTGGGGAGCGAAGCGCTGGCCGGTGGAGCGCTACGCTGATCTAGCGCGTGTTTTGTTGAACCGGGGGCTTCGCGTATTTGTGAATGCCGGGCCAGGAGAGGTGATGCTGGCAGACACGATTGTAAAGAGAACCGGGGGCGGAGCCGTTGCACTTCTTTGTTCCCTGGAACAACTGATCTCTGTTACGCGCCGGGTGAGCATCGCCATCGCTGGAGATACGGGACCACTCCACCTGGCCTGCGCGCTGGGGAAACCAGTTGTGGGGATCTACGGGCCAACGGATCCGAGTCGAAACGGGCCGTTCGGAACCCAGTACAAAGTGCTGCGGAGCTTAGAGAGCCGAAGAGACCATGCACGCCGTGAAGAGCCGGAAGCGGGTTTGCTGACAATATCGGTTGAGCAGGTTACCGAGGCAGCCGAGAAGCTGCTTTATTCTGAAACGGCGCAATGATGGAGCAAAAGACGCCCGAGCCGGGAGCGATGGAACGCTGGCAGAGAGTCGCGAGACGTATTCGCGTGCCGCTGGGGTTCGTGACCGCAATCGTGTATCTCTTCGAGCTTTGGCGGAAGCCGCCGCAACCTGCTGCGATTGCATGGAGCCTCCTACTTGTCCTTCCCGGATTGTGGCTGCGCGGATATGCCTCGGGATACGTGAAGAAGAACCGCGAGCTTACGCAGACAGGCCCCTATGCCTACACGCGGAATCCACTGTATCTGGGATCGATCCTGATCGCCGCCGGGTTCGCTGTGGCCTTGATGAGCTGGCCGGTTGCATCGATGCTGACGGCCATGTTCCTGATCATCTACGTGCCGGTGATCGCGTCGGAGGAGCGCTTTCTTCGTTCGACGTTCCCGGAATTCGACACTTATCGCCAAAGGGTGCCAAGACTGCTTCCAAGATTCACACCGGGAATTGGACAAACCGAAGTTTCACCGGGTAAGTTCTCTATTGACCTTTACTTGCGGCACCGCGAGTACAATGCAGCTATAGGAGCCGCCCTCCTCTATCTGAGCCTGCTCTTCCTCCGGCCGGCTTTGGGCCTTGTTGTTCACTCACCGAGTTAGGTGGGATGAACGGGATAACGCGGGTACCGGTGATTGTGCGGAACAACGTCAAATGAGGTAAGGAGCAGAGCCCGGAAGTGAGTGAGCGCAAGGTTTTGAAAACAATTTTTTGCGCGCTTCTTCTCGCTTCCTGCGGGTATACCCAGCAACCTGCGCCGCCCGCTCAGCAGCTTCCTCCGCTGCCTGCTCCGCGGACCGGGTTCAGCTTCCCACAGAAGCAGACGCTGACGTATTCCGTGGACTGGCGAGTCTTTTCCGCCGGCACGGCGGTGATCCGATTCGAGCAGGCAGGCGATCGCGAGAAGTTGAGCGCTGATGCCAATACAATTGGCGCGATCAACATGCTCTTTCACGCAAGCGATCACTTTCAATCGAGTTTCGATCCGGTAAAGGGCTGCACATATCAGTTCGACAAGCAGACGGTTGAGGGGCGCCGGCAAGTGAACTCCACGCTGAAGATGGATTACGCGCAGGCGAAATCGATACTTGATGAAAAGAACCTGGTTACGGGGCAGTCGAAGCACGTGGAGTCGCCTATACCGGGGTGCATGACCGATCTGCTTACGGGTGTTTTCTACGCCTCCTCGCAGCCGCTCGAGATCGGACATAACTTCGTGATGCCGGTCGTGGACGCGATGCACAATGTGCCGGTAACGATGAAGGTGGAAGCGCGTGAAGTCGTTAAGACCACGCTTGGGACTTTCAAAACAATTCGCGTGCAGCCGACGGCTGATGCTGGGGTAGTGAAGAACCGCGGCAACATCTGGATATGGTACACGGACGATGAAAGGCACCTTCCCGTGCAGATGCGTGCCCGGCTCTTCTGGGGTACGATCACCTTTCGCCTGATCGGGAATGAGAATAAGTGAGGCAAACTCTCACGCCCCACTTCAAGTCAAGCTACTCGTTACTCAATCGGCGGTTAGTTGTCGCTCTTATTCGCTAGCGGAGCTTTGACCGGAAACTAAAAAGCAAGAACTGCGATCTGCCTTACTGCATCCGGTAGCGTTCGCGCATGAGGCGTTGCAGACGCGGCCAGTAGATCAGGTTGAAAGCGAGTTCCTTGTCGGGAAACATGAGCAGGGCCGCTTTACGTGTCTCGGCGACCATCTCGGAAGCCTCCTCCACAGTCAGGGATGAATCTTGCGCGATGACCTGCGTGACCATGTTGACCATGATTTGAAGACGGCGAATCTTCCGGCTCTCTTCCTGAAGTTCTTCGGGTGATTGCGCGGGGTCCTGGTGTGCGGGCTCCGCTTGAGATGGGGAAGCTGGGATAGCGTCGTTCTGCCGCTCCCAGGGGTGTCGAGATAAACCCATGCGGCAACTCCTCCTGGGTATTGGATGAGATTGTCGTGCTTTCAGTGCATGGTAGCGCGGATTTGATAGGCAAAGTAGCCGGCGGTTGCTCGGGACTCTAGTGAGCCACCCTGAGTGGGGCAGACCCGGTGGTTTCTTTCCAGCTGGTAACTCGGTTGTTCTGAAAGAAAATGCGGGAGTTGCCGTAACCGAACTCGTTTTCAGAGAAGTAGGTCGGCGTGCCCTGCAAAGCAATGACGTCGCTTTTGGAAGAACCGACCCCAAACGTCGTGAGGCCGGGGACTGATGGGGAATCCGACCAGAGCTTTACGCGAATAGGAGAGGCGGGACTGATCTTCCATCCAGCCACCTGTCCGTTCTTAAAGTCGATCTCAGAATCGGAATACAACATCTTCTCGCCGGAGGACGAGGTGGGCTTCCCGAGAACAGAGAGGACCTCTGCCGGCGTGAGACCTGCGGTGATGTAAGGTTTCACGGCTTGCACCGGCTTGGCGGGCAGCAGATGCTGCGCGGGTTGGCCGTGTGTTTCAGGAGTGGAAGCCGGAGCAGTCTTCGCAGTGGAATCAGCCGCGGGCGAGGCAGGTATCGCGGCAGGCTGCTGAGTTTCCTTCGTTGAGCCAGAGGAGAAGTGCACGGCGGCATCGTGCTTCACTTCGAGCTTCAGTTGATCCCATGCGCGGGCGGTAAAAGCATTGCTGGAGAGGAAGGAATCTCCAGTGAACCAGAGGAGGGCGAGGAAGGCGACTGCCCCCAGCGCAAAGCCTGCTTTCAGGAGGATGCCGGGCACCCGCGACTTTTGGCGCCTGCGCAAGATTCTTCGGATTTCCTCAGTCTCTTCCCCTTCGAAATCGACGGCCGGACCGGGATGGATCGTGGTAGCGCGCTTTTCGGCACGAGGAGCTGAGCGAGGCTGTGGCTGCTCCGGATGTGACAGCAGGTAGTCATGCGCCGCATTGATCTCTTTAAGCTTGTCTTCCGCGTCTTTGCTCAATCGTGGATCGTGAGCGAAACGGTCTGGATGCCAGACCTTCACGAGAGTGAGGTAGGTGCTTTCGATTTGCTCTGAAGTAGCGTGGCTTCCAAGGCCAAGGGTCTGGAGCGAGGCACAGCGATCGCACAAGCCGCCGAACGTCTCGGCGATCATGCCGCAGGAGCACAAGGATTTTCCAGCTTTAGAGGGATCGAAGACCATACGATGATCCGAAGTAGTTAGGCTTGGACTGAATCGTAGCATTTCAAAGAGGCCGGGCAGGCGGGTTGTAGCCGGTCCAACGAACTTCGGTTACCGGGTGCGCAGCTTACTTCAGAGATCAAGGTACTCAACTCGCCGGGCCGAAAACCGCGCTATGTTCCAGGATTAGAGGAAGTTCGACGTCGCGCAAGTTTGAGCGAGGAGAGGACTCGACTCTCCGAACGGCGGTTTGCTCGAATCCGTAGAATAGGATGGGATGGCATTTACCGAACAGTACGATATCGCCGTGGTGGGCGCCGGGCATGCGGGGTGCGAAGCTGCCATGGCCGCGGCCCGAATGGGACTCAAGACCGCGCTGATCACGATGAACCTGGATCTCATTGCCCAGATGAGCTGCAATCCTGCCATTGGGGGGGTCGCGAAGGGGCACCTGGTGCGAGAGGTGGATGCGCTGGGCGGCATCATGGGAGAGGTCGCGGACGCGGTTGGAATCCAGTTCCGGCTGCTGAACACTTCGCGCGGACCGGCGGTCTGGAGTCCGCGAGCACAGTGCGACAAGCAGTTGTATCGGGTGAAGATGCGCGAAGTGCTGGAGGCGCAGCCAGGGCTCCACATTCGTCAGGCGGAGGTGGTCGATCTCGTCTTAGATAGTGAACAGTGGACAGTGAACAGTGGACAGTCCGGTCGTGTACTGGGGTTGAAGTTGAGAGATGGGCGGCGGTTGATGGCGGGGGCGACGATCATCACCACCGGGACGTTTCTGAATGGGCTGATTCATTGCGGGGAGGAACGCTATCCGGCGGGACGGAGCGGAGAACCGGCGTCGGTTTTGTTAGGAGAGGCGTTGCGCAGGCTGGGCCTAAGGACATGCCGGCTCAAGACCGGCACTCCGCCGCGGCTGGATGGACGAACGATCAAGTGGGAGATGTTTGAAGAGCAGCCCGGGGATGCGGAACCGACTCCATTCAGTTTCAGGACAAAGAAGATTGTGCAGCCGCAGGTGAGCTGCCATATCGCATTCACGACACCGGAGACGCTGCAGTTAATCCGCGACAACGTTCATAAGTCGGCGATGTATTCCGGACAGATCGAAGGCATTGGGCCGAGGTATTGCCCTTCAATCGAAGACAAGGTCGTCAAGTTCCCGGACAAGACGCAGCACCAGTTCTTTCTCGAGCCGGAAGGGTTGAATACCCACGAGGTCTACGTGAACGGAATGTCGACCTCGCTGCCGATGGAGGTGCAGTGGCAGATTGTGCATTCGATTCCTGGACTGCACGAGGCGGAGATGCTCCGGCCAGGTTACGCAATCGAATACGACTCGGTGGATGCAACGGAGCTGGATCGCAGCCTGCGCGTAAAGTGCATGGAAGGGCTTTATCTGGCGGGTCAGATTAATGGAACGTCGGGGTATGAGGAAGCGGCCTGTCAGGGGATCATGGCCGGGATCAATGCGGCGCTGTACGTAAAGGGTGAGCCGCCGTTCACGATGGACCGTACGGAAGGGTACACCGGGATCCTGATCGACGATCTGATTTCCAAGGGAACCAACGAGCCGTACCGGATGTTTACTTCGCGCGCGGAGTTTCGGCTTCATCTGCGCATCGATAATGCTGACCGGCGTCTCACGCCGTACGGTCGAAAGCTGGGATTGATCAAGGACGAAGCGTGGGAAGAGTACCAGCAGAAGCAGGAACGGATGCAGGCGTTGGCCAGGCTGCTGGCGACGCGCAAGGCAGATTCAGAGGCGCTCGAGGTCGCGGGCTTAGGAGATATGGGTGAAGCGACCGGTTCAACTTGGGCGCAGTTGCTGAAGAGGCCTGAGGTGGCAATCGAGTCGGCTCTGAAGGCTTTGCGCACGGAGATGGCGGGCGATCCCGTTTTGGCTCCGCTGGCGCATGTTGAGGAGGATGCTGCTGTAAAACGGGCTATCCTGCACAACGAAGCGCGCGCGGTGGAGACAGAGATCAAGTTCGCGGGTTATCTGGAACAGCAGAAGAAGGCGATCGAGAAGCTGAAGGCGGCGGAATCTGTGTCGATTCCGGATTGGCTCAACTATGGGGTGATCAGCGGATTGTCGCGCGAGATGCGCGAGAAGCTCGAGCGCGTCCGACCGGGGACCATCGGCCAGGCTAGTCGGATCCCGGGAGTCACGCCGGCGGCGCTGTCCCTGGTGCATGTGTCGATACGTGTTCAGGGGGCGGGGCGGGCGAAGATCGCGGGCTAGAGCGGAGTTCCCACTCCGCTCGCTGCAGCGCATGCGACTGCGACCGGATCATGTTGTCCGTTGCGCACGGTCTACTTGTCGGATTTGCCGAATATCGGGATGTGGAAGGGCAGTTCGGCATCGGATTTTTTCTTGCCTTTGCCACTATCTTCCTTCAGCACGGTGCGCTGGGAGTTGATGCAGAGCCAGCCACTGTGAGCTCGTTCGTAGACGTGAGTGAAGACGCCCTTCTCGTCAACCTCGCCGGATGAGCCCCGATGATGAAGAACATACGTGCCATTGGCGATCGCCGTGTCTCCCAGCATTCGAACCGTGATCACCTTCTGCTGGAGGCGCAGGGATTTGTCTTCCGTAGCGATGATGAAGGCCAGCTGCTGGTTGCGGGTGGTGACGTCGCCTGTGCCCGAGACGTCAAGGAACAACGGCGAGAGCACGTTCTCGAGGCCGTACTGATCGCGGCGGTTCACGGCCTGATCCCAGGCGTCCTCGATTTTCTGAAATTGCGCAATCTCGGGAGAAGCCGTAGACGTGACGGGCGCCTGGGCAGAGGCAGAAGAGTTGTTCGGGGCCTGTGCTAGCGCGAAGCAGGGAAGAAGAACAGCAACAAAACAAACGCAAAAGCGGATCATGAGCGTGCTAAAACTCCCAGATACGATGATATCTCTTGGACGGACGAAGTCAGGAAGTGGGGGGTAGAGAGCATTCGCCGACGCACCCAGAGATGCCCCCGAAGCCGTTCGTTTGTGCGGACTCGAATTAGACGAGATTCTGTAGCCGGTCGGGTTGATGAAGGGTGATCATCGAATCTTCAATGGTGATCGAACCCTCTTTGCGGAATTGACCCAGCGTTCTGGTTACTGTCTCACGCGTAGTGCATGCCATTGACGCCATTTCTTCGTGCGTAAGCAGCAGGGGGAACCGGTATCCACCATTCACGTGCTCGCCGATCTGGTGGGCGAGTTCGAGAAGAAGGCGGCCCAGACGGCCCGCGACTGTTTCGGCGAGGGCAATGCGGCAGGCGTCCTGTAGAGCAAACCGGTATTCCTGGCAAATGCACTGAACAGCGCGCATCTGTGCTTCGCGGTGATTGCGGAGAAAAGTGAGGAATCTTTCGCGCTCGACGGGACGAAGCTGGGCAGAGGTGAGGGATTCTGCGGAAACTTCGTAGACGCCATGAGAGAGCGCTGCGTAGAGCCCTAGAACCGAGCCAGGGCCAGCGACGCGAACGATCATCTGGCGGTCCTGAGCGCGGCCGGCTGTCAGCTTCAAGTATCCGCCGCAGATCAGATAGAGACAGCGGGCGTCTTCTCCCTGCGTGAAGAGGGAGGCCTGAGCAGGAAGGCTGATGGTGCTGGTGACGAGTTCGAGGTCGGCGAGGACAGCGCTTCCGAGGGAGCAAAACCATCCCGGTCTGCGATTGGTGCATGCTGCACAGCCCACCGGTGACTGGCGGTTGAAGGTTCTCTGCCGCCGAGGAGGAGCCGTGGTGATTCCCAAGTCCGCCATTTTCGTGCCTTCCATACAGTCTGCCCATCCGCGTGATTTGTGGATGTGATGGGGCTCACGCAAGCGAACCTCTACAAAGCCATTGCAGTGTTAGGAATGCGCGACGTTCTTCTCAGGCATGGATGGGTGCGGATTATTGCGTGACAGTAGAAAAAATGGCGGTCGCCGGATGTGACGAAGGTGCTGATCTGGTGACTGCCCTAACGCTTCCGCCGTGTGTCCCGGCACCGGCCGTTGGCCCGAGGAGAACTTGCCTGTGTTTCAGGATCACCGGGTAACAAGCTACGAGGAATCAATGTAATAAGATTCTGTGCCCGGCAGGCAGAGGTGCGAAGTTTGGGATGACGGTCAGTCTTTTGTGGCGTTCCGCATTGTGCCCGGGATCGGCGTGGCTGCGGATGTGATGGAGGTCACCGTAAGGCTAGTTCAATGCGAGTTACGATTTCGGCCATAAGGTGATGCTCCACACAGAGGCACAGCCGAGTAACAGCAAGGACGTATTGTTCGACTTACAGCAAGGCCCCGCAAAACGGGAGTGCATCGAGCCGAAGAGTTGTCGAGCTGAATCGAGGTTGGTCGGGAGCTTGCCACAGGTGATTTCGATGCATAAAGGAAGGCCGTTACCGTGCAGACGAGGGCACGCGACTTCAGGGATCAGGCCGAGTTTGTTGGTCCTGCTGTTGCTTTCTCTATTCGTCTACTCCTCTCGAGGTTTTGCAGCTCCGGCTAAAGGCGCCAATCCGTCAAAGACGAGCCAGGCGGCTGCGGCCCCTGGCGATTTCGTTGGCCAGGAAACCTGCGCGACATGCCACGAAGAGGTCTCAAAAGGTTTCGCTTCGAACCCGCACACCAAAATCTCAGAGATCCACGGGAAAACCGGAGTGACCTGCGAGGGTTGTCATGGGCCGGGCAAAGCGCACGTGGACGGGGGCGGCGATGTCGCGAAGATTTTCAATCCGGCGAAGGCTTCAGCGAAGGAGATCGACGCGCGCTGTCTGAGCTGCCATCAAGGGCAGCACGCTAACTTCGAACGCACAGCGCATGGCGAAAACAAAGTGAGCTGTATCAGTTGCCATAGCGTTCATCACAGCAAGACGAGTGAGCAGCTGTTGAAGGCGGATCAGAACAAGCTCTGCTTCCAGTGCCACACGGAAACGAAATTTCAGTTCAACATGCCTTTCCATCACAAGGTGGAAGAAGGGCTGATGAAGTGCACAGACTGCCACGATGCGCACGGAACGTTCAATCGCAAGAATTTGAGAGCGTCGGCACAGATGGATGCGGTCTGCACGAAGTGCCACAGTGAGACGGCTGGACCGTTTGTCTATGAGCACTTCGTAGTCAAAACGGAAGGCTGCACGGCTTGCCACTTCCCGCACGGCGGACCCAATCCGAGGCTGATCAATCGTGCCAGCGTGAATACGCTGTGCCTGCAATGCCACTCGCCATCGCCAAACTTCACGACTGCGGGATTGCCAGCAGGACCTGCGCACAACCAGGCGACTCAGTATCAGGCATGCACGACCTGCCATACGAGCATTCACGGATCGAACACCAGTCCGATCTTCTTCAACTCAACGGAGTAAGGGGCGAGCGATGACAAGACAGATTGAAAACGCAAGCAGTCTGGTTGGGTCGTCGGCCGGTAGCAGATTCTTCCGGTTGAACGCCCTTACCGCAGCAATGATTCTCGCGGTTGGCGGGGCAGTGTGTGGCTTCGCTCAGGAGCCCGCGACGCAGCCAGAGGCGGCGAAGCCTGCAGTAGAAAAGAAGCCCGCGCCGGAGCCGAAAGAAAAAATGGCGGGTAAGTACGTTATGCACTCCAGCGTCGAGCTGGGCGGCGTACTCACAAACAGAGACGGCAACAGCGGGATGTGGGCAACGATGGTGAACGAAGGCACCGGAATGCGCGTGCTGAACCAGTCGCTTGAGTTGCGCTCAACCGATCCATCTAAGACCCCGTTTTTCGACAGGCTTTCGACTGCGAGTTTCGGCTACGGCGGTGAGCCGAACAACGTGTCCTTCCTGAATGTGTCGAAGGGTCGGTTATACGACTTCAAGGGGAACTTCCGGCGCGACCGGAACTACTTCGATTACAACCTGCTGGACAATTCCCTGCTATCGACGTCGACGGCAGCCACACCAGCACTTGTGCCCGAGCCGAGTTCGCTGCACATCTTCAACACGGTTCGTCGGAACACGGACGCACTGTTCACGCTCCTTCCGCTATCAAGGCTGAACTTCCGCATCGGTTACAACCACAACACGCATGAGGGGCCGACGTACTCGACCGTGCATGGCGGCGGCGACGTGGTGGTTCTGCAGTGGTTCCGGAACGCGCTGGATACCTATACCGGCGGTGTGGATTACAAACTGGCGAAACGTACCACTCTGAGCTACGACCAGTTGTTTGCGCTGTACAAAGGCGATTCGCCGTATGGTTTGGCTCCTACGCCGTACACGCTCGCAAATGGCACTCCGACTACTGTTGGTGTGAACACACTGGCTACGGCAACTTGCGGAACCGGAGCGAACAAGACCGCTGAAGTGGTCGGCGGAATCGTGAATGCTTACTGCAGTCAAACTCTGGTGCAGACCCAGGTTGCGCCGACGCGGACGACATTTCCGACGGAGCAGTTGCGGTTCACTTCGCACTACTGGGACAAGCTGGCGTTGACCGGACGAGTTGCCTACAGTGGCGGCGTATCAAACGTAAATCACTTTAACGAGACGTTTGATGGCCTTCTGGCCCGCACGGCATTGCGACGGGAGGTTGATACCGGCGGGTTTGCGAACGGCCGCCTGGCGCACAACAAGCGGACCAACCTGAGCGGCGACTTCGGTATCGAGGCGGAACTGAACAAGTATTTCGCGGTGTCGGAGTCATTCGATTACCGGTACTTCCGCACCGCTGGAAATGACATTCTGGTTGCGGAGAGCTGGGCGAACACGGCGGCGACCCCGGGTGGTCCTACTCCGGTGCCGACGGCCAGTTTCAACGTGAATACACCGATCGAGAATCTAACGTATACGAAGGCAATTGAGCCGGGTGGAGACACGATCAATCAGAAGATCCAACGCAACACAGTGCTCGGGATCGTGACGATTTCACCGCAGTTCAAGATATCCGGCGGATGGCGCTTCGATAATCGTCATATTGCGGATACTGACGAGAGCTTTACGTGGCACCAGAATGGGTTGCTGGTCGGTACGGCTATCACACCGTCGCGCGTGTTCCGGTTGAACGTGAATCTGGATACGCTGAACTGGAAGGCTGCAAATTCAGAGACACCCACCAACACCTATACGCGTCAGGCACCGAGCAACGTGTACCACGTGAGAGCGAGGGCTGTTGTCACGCCGGCGAAGTGGGTGAATTTTGCGATTACCGGGAATGACTTCGAAGGCAAGAACGACGACCCGCTGATCAACCACAAGGAGCACAACCGGAACTTCAGCTTCGCTACCCAGGTGGTCGCGAACGAGCAGGTAAGTTTCGATTTCAACTACTCGCATGATGAGGTGTTTTCGGAAACGGACCTTTGCTATGGTTTCGCGCCAACGGCTGCCTATCCTCTGCCGGCTGGAGCGCAGGGATCTGCAGGAACATGCCTGAAGACAGCTGATAATCCTGGAGGAACACTGCCTACGCAGGCTGCTGCGTCACAGCTCTACCTTGGCTACGGGACGTATAACGCACCGTCCAATTTCTTCTCGGGTGCGCTCACTTACTCGCCATCGAAGTATTTCCGATTCAATGGCGGTGCGCGTCTCACATCGAACGGCGGCAACGCGGAGTTTCTCAACCCGCTGATGGTTCCGGGAGCGTTGAATTCGAAGGTGGTATCGCCATTCAGCGATCTGGTTGTGAACATCGCGCCTCAATGGGCATGGCACGGGAATTGGGTACATCACGGATATCAGGAAGCGGGTGGCCCGGGTCCGGCTGCGCGGAACTTCCATGGAGATGTGGTTAGCCTGGGTGTGAAGTATGCATTTTGAGTACTGCGGATGGAGTGCAGCGAGTCCGTTGCCCTCCATTCGCCTGCTTTGAACGACGCAGCCAGATGTTGGTGATACAGGTCCGGCTGTTTTGAACGATGTCCCCGGTAACGACCTTCCCCCGTAGCAGGGGAGATCTCTCGGGGAGAGCAAGAAAATGAACAGAGCAGTGCGTAATGTCGGAACGGCGATCCTGGTAATGACGCTCGTCGGGCCTATGAGCTTCGGGCAGTCGGTCGAGGCCTTGTACAAATCGAAGTGCCAGATGTGTCATGGCGAGAAGGGCCTGGCAGATTCGGCGGCAGGTAAGTCGATGAAGGTTAAGCCCGTCACCGATGCGGATGTAAAGAAAATGAGTGAAGCGCAGATGATAGAGGCTGTTGAGAACGGCATGGGCAAGATGCAGCCATATAAAGGAAAGCTCAGCGACGCGCAGATCAAGGATGTCGTGACCCACTTCAGGACGTTTTTGAAGTAACTGAAATCAAGAGAGTAGTAGAAGTCCCTGCAGTAGCGGTAAGTAAAGTTCGTACCGGCGCATTCTCTGGAAGGGAAATGCGCCGGGTTCAGTCAGAACAGCATCGAGTTGTTATCACAGACAGCTACTTTCGGTGGTTTGCGGTGTTTGAAGAAACAGGATTCTCAGCAGGTTGCAGTAAATAGATGGGCGTGGCCCCCATCCATGTGGCCATAATGCAGTTTGAAGGAGTCTTGCAATGAAGAGGGCGATTCGATCGATGGCGGTGCTGGCTGCGACAGTATGTCTGGCTGGTTCCATGGGCTTCGCGGAAACAGGTGAAGCGATCTACAAGGCGAACTGTCAAAGTTGCCACGGCAGCACCGGCACGCCCAGCGCGGGTATCGCCAAAATGATGGGCGTCAAGCCCGCGGCGGAGTACAAGACAAGCGAGAAAGAGCAGGTCGAGTCGGTAAAGAATGGCAAAGGAAAAATGAAGGCTTTTGCCGGGAAGCTGACCGACGACCAGATCAAGGACGTCGTGACCTATTTCCGCACGTTGAAGTAGCCCAACACTGACCCGCTTCACACCGCATTGTTTGATACGTGGCCGTGGCTCGGCACCGGCGTGGATGGAGCGGGTCTCTTACTGTCCTTTGAGGGGGGACGACAATGACGCAGCGATTCCGCGAGAACTGGGTGCGGCCGGCACTGTTCTTCGGCAACAATCCGATCAGCCTTGCGGGTGGCGCCATCACGAGCGCTGCCGGTGTAACCATGATTGGTTATTGGCTGGTGGAGCTCTTTGGCCGGCCGAACGATAATCCATATCTCGGCATTATTTTCTTTCTTATTCTGCCCGCGATTTTCGTACTCGGGCTGTTACTGATACCGATCGGCGTTTACCTTCGCCGCAAGAAGCTTCAGCAGGCACGTCAGATTCCGGCCGAATTCCCCAAAATCGATCTCAACGATCGGGTATTCCGTCATGGGCTGGATATCGTGCTTGTGGCAACAATTGTGAACCTGCTGGTGGTTTCGATGGCGAGCTACCGGGGCGCGGCATACATGGACTCGCCGCAATTCTGCGGATCCTCCTGCCATGTCATGCACCCGGAGTATTCGGCGTACAAAGTGTCGGCGCACTCGCATGTGGATTGCGTTGCGTGTCACATCGGAACGGGGGCGGAGTCCTATTTCAAAGCAAAGGTAAACGGCACAAAGCAGCTTATCGAGGTGTCATTCAATCGCTATCCGAAGCCAATTCCTTCGCCGGTGATGAACCTGCGGCCAGCTCGAGAAATTTGCGAGGGCTGCCATACCCCGGCCAAGTTCGTAGGTGAGAAGCTGCTGGTTAAATCGAATTTTGCGGACGACGAAAAGAACACGGAGACCCAGAGCGTGGTGCTGCTACACCTGGGCGGTATCGATTCGTTGTCGCATTTGACGGGAATCCACGGCGTGCACCTTGGACACATCGAGTACATTGCGACGGATCCGACGCGAACGACGATTCCGTGGGTGGAGCGGACGTATGCCGATGGTTCGAAAACAGCGTTTGCAACTTCGACCCTGAAAGGCGCTGTTCCGCAAGGCGAGAGGCGGGTGATGGACTGCATCGACTGCCACAACCGAGCGGCGCATACGATGCAGACTGCAGAAGACGCGCTTAACCGGGCAATGGCTGAGGGCGCAATCAGCCCTGAGCTTCCCTGGGTTCACAAAGAGGGCCTCGTCTTGCTGAAAGCCGATTACAAGACGGAAGAGGAAGCGCGACAGAAGATCTCGGAGGGCTTGACCCAGTTTTATCGCAACGAACATCCCGAGGTGCTGGCGCAACATCCTGACTTAGTCAAGGCCGCGGGCGCGGGACTGGTACACGTGTTCACGACGAATTCGTTTCCCGATATGAAGGTGACTTGGGGTACGCATCCGAACCATATCGGGCACATGAGCTACCCTGGCTGCTTCCGCTGCCACGATGGCGATCATGTTGCGAAGAATGCCAAGACGCTGACTCAGGATTGCGCTGTCTGCCATAACCTTCTGGCTGTGGATGAAGCGAAGCCAAAGGTGCTGGAAGACCTTGGGATCCAGCCTGCATCGAAATAGGTGAATTGCACCGTTGGGGAAGGGGCGGCTTAGGCCGTCCCTTGGTGTTTGCGTGACCTGCAAGGGAGGCGTGGTAGGCTGGCTCTTCACGTCAGGAGAATCGATTCGCAATGCACTCCACGAAGAACCTGCATTTTGATCTGGTTGCGGCGGCGCACGCCGACATGATCGAGCATGGCTTCCAGCCGGATTTCCCGGCAGGGACTGACACTGAGCTCGCGAAAATCGAGGCGAAGCCTGCGCCAGCGCCAGGTGCGGGTATCAAGGACCTACGCGACTTGCTCTGGTCGTCCATCGATAACGATACGTCAAAGGATCTAGACCAGATCGAGTGGGCCGAGCGGCTGCAAGATGGCCGGATTCGGGTGCTCATCGGCGTCGCGGACGTGGATCTACGGGTTCCCCGCGGCAGCCTGCTGGATCAACACGCGCAATCAGAGACGACGTCGGTATACACCGGAGTGAAAGTTTTCCCGATGCTGCCGCCAGAGTTGTCGGAAGGCATCACGTCTCTGAATGAGAATGAAGATCGAGCCGCCGACGTGATCGAGTATGCGGTTGATGATTCCGGCACAGTATCCGATGGGAAGGTCTATCGCGCCCTGGTGCGCAACCGGGCACAACTGGCGTATCCCAGCGTTGGTGCATGGCTGGACGGAAGCGCGGCGCCCCCTGACAAGGTGGCTGCAAATGCGGATCTTGCATCTCAGGTAAAACTGCAGGACGAAGCTGCGCGACGGATGCTGGGCAGCCGCTTCCAGCATGGCGCACTGGATCTCGAAACTATCGAGACACATCCGGTTCTCAAGGCCGATGAGATCGTCGATATCGGCAAACAGGAGAAGAATCGTGCAACGTCGCTGATCGAGGAATTCATGGTTGCGGCGAACGGCGTCGTTGCGCGGACGTTCGAAGAGGCGGGGATAGCTTCGATCCGGCGCATTGTGCGAACGCCGAAGCGGTGGGATCGAATCGTGCAGCTTGCGGACGGGTTGGGAACGAAGCTGCCGGAGGAGCCGGACTCGAAGGCATTGAACGATTTTCTGCTGGCGCAGAGGCAGAAGGATCCTGACCACTTCCCGGATCTGTCGCTGGCAGTTGTGAAGCTGATGGGGCCGGGCGAGTATGTGCTGGTAAAGCCGAATGAACAGTCTCCGGGTCACTTTGGCCTGGCTGTGCAGGATTACACCCATTCAACGGCGCCGAACCGAAGGTTCCCGGACATCGTGACGCAGAGGATCATGAAGTCGCATCTCGCCAATGCGCAGCAGCCTTACTCGGAGAGCGATCTGAATGCGATTGCGCAGCGCTGCACGCTTATGGAAGATGCGGCACGCAAGGTGGAACGCGTGATGCAGAAGCGGATCGCGGCAGTGGCGCTGCATCCTCGGATCGGGCAGACGTTCAGAGCGATCGTTACGGGCGTGAACCAGTACGGCACATTCGTGCGCGCATTGGAACCGCACGTTGAAGGAATGCTGGTGAATGGCGGCAAGCCTGGATCGAAAGGACTCGACGTAGGCGACAGAGTGACGGTAAGGCTGGTGGGTACCGATCCGCAGCGGGGATTCATCGATTTCGCGCTGTAGATCAGGCCTCCCCGGTTTCCGGAACGGATGACGCAGGCGTCAGTTCACGAGCGGCGTTGTTTGAGCCAGCTCCGCGCTCGTCGTTCCATACACAGACGATCCACCAGATGACGACGAGGACGTAAACAGCACTGTTGGTATTCAGGAGCTTCTCCTGAATGCCCAGGACACGCTCGTATTCTGCTTGAGAGTGCGGCGTGGTGTGATGGGCGATGATCTGCCAGATCCCCTGTGCGCTCATCTGCGAGAGCGAAGCGGTGGACAGCCCGATCACGATTCGTTGTACATGGCTGCGCCACCCGGCACCATACCGATGACCGACGGACACCACAAGGATGCCGAGAGCGATGGACAGGGCATCAACGAGAAGGCCTATCTTGACCGAGAGAAACTGCGTGAATTGCAGTTTTGCAATGAGGGTGTCGAAGGCAAGGGAGTGGAAGTTCGGCCATGGCCCCCACTTCCATACGACAACGCCGCCAATGATGAGCAGTCCCACCGCCCAGAGCAGCCAGGCGCGGAGGGAGGCGCGGCGAAACGCATGGCGCGCCATTTCAATAAGGATAATGAGGCTGACCAGGGCGGAGATCAGAGCCAGCGAGATGGCGATTTCGCCCATGGTGATGGGCGGAAGCCTGTCGTGGAGCAGGCGATTCAGCAGCAGGCGGAAGGTAACAAGTACCACGCCAATGGTGAACCATGGGAAGCGCCGGATGCGGTCGCGGCCGAGAAGGACGACCAGCAAGACCAGGAGTGAAGCGAAGGTCAGGGTCCAGAGGATCTGGACAGCAGTGAAATGAAAATTGAAGTGCATGCGATCCTTAGGGAGCCCGGTCTGATGCCGGAGCTAGGTCAAGGATATATGCCGGGGGGACCTGAGTGAGCGACCTGAGACATAGGTAACAGTTTGTACCGGACACATGGGTAACACTTCCTCCCTAGGGAGGAAGTGATGCCTTGGAAGGAGTGTTCGGTTATGGACGAGAGGCTTCAGTTTGTGGCTCGG